>OBXF01000314.1_pt1 | contig 50147 bp, 46 predicted proteins | sample 1495371 | NCBI WGS metagenome assembly OBXF01 (sample SAMEA2580143, study PRJEB22360) | human gut metagenome | biome: human gut; feature: human-associated habitat; material: faeces | place: Denmark | collected 2008/2010 | reverse complement strand
AAGTACATCGTAACCAAGTTTTGAATGCCTTATTTCTCCATTTTTCAGTTTATAATCAATATTAAATTCTGCTCTACCGATATCGTTTCCATAGTTAAGATGTCCAAAGAGTATCTGATTTTCTTGATTGAACATAAAATTATCTTGAATGTTTCTCAAAGGAGTATTGATCCAAGCATCTTCTATATCTATTCTTTTAAAATTGATCCAGAATTGATAATCTGTATTTTCAAAAAAGATAGAAGGGTGCCTTTTACCTTCTATTAATTGCTCTCCATTAATTTGAGTGAATGCATTTTTATCCCACGTATAAATAGAATAAAGAGTTTCATCATTCTGCTTTACACGCATGCAAGTTTGCGCCTTCTTAAATATTTTATCATAAGAAGGACAATAGACCATTAATTTATAGTCTGGATGGTTCAGTGTGAGCAGCGCCTCCATAATTTTTCGTTAGTGATTAGTTCCAAAAGTCGCAATAATAGGCCGTTTCCAATTTCTTTTTCATTCTTCGAATTTTATCAAGAGAGATTGATTTTTCTGAATTAATACCACTTGTTTCAATTCTCTTTTGTATAATGGTATATAAGTCATCTAATACTGTACCTACTTTGTTTTTGTCTCCTTCGATACGACTCAGTATTTTCATACAGGTTATTTCGTCGAGTGCACGAGTGATACACTGTTCCTGAGTCTCTTTACCTTGATATGGTAAATTAGCTAACACATAGATAAGAAATTCATTGCGTGTGCGATAGGCAATTTTGAATGGACTATCTTCTAACTTCTCATTAACTTGTTGTAGATATTTGATAATAGATTTACATATTTCTGGGTTTTGTTCATAAACATCATATCCCTCAACTACTTCAGGTAAAAGTGCTTTAGCCGTGATAGGAGTAATATTATCTTGTGCTTTGCTGAGACCACTATTTAAATCTACATGATTCATCTCAATGGTCATTGCACGGTCCAGTACCTTACGACTAAAACTATAAGTTGTTTCATCCATGTTCACAGTTCCCATTACAATCAGATTCTGAGGAATAGAAATACCTGTATTTTTGAATTGTTCTTTTAATTCTTCAATTCGGGCAGCTATTGTAGAGTTATTCCAACCTTCATTATTCCAAAATTCATGAAATAATTCTTTAAGTATTTGATCAGAAACAAGTGTTTTCTGATCTGCTTTATCCCAAGTTGTCAATGGAGGTACTATCGGGTCTGTAACTATTTTATTATTTCTCAATTTTCGGCTCTCGACAACACTAAGGTACTCTGCAAAATATTGTTCTACGGGTGCTAGGTTCATTTCATCCAAGCAAAGGAAGAATGGGATTCCTTCGTAGAACCAAGCTTTAGCTATAAATTTCAGAAAATCAGTTACTATATACTCCGGATTTCCGGAAACCCGAGTTACATATCCTAACAATTCTGTAGAGTCGTGCCAGTTTGGATGTACAGATATCATTTCGTAATTATATGGCTTTTGAACTTTTTCTGGGTTTTCTCCACCAGTGGCATAAGCTAATTGTCGGACTATACGTGATTTTCCTGTACCAGAAATGCCAGCTAACAGTATGAATGGTTTCGATTTAATAGCAGTGACAAATTGTCTTAGATTAGCTGGTATAGACTGATAATCTATGTTAATACTGGGACTTTGCATTTTATTAGTATTAGTTGATATTTCTGTATATGAAGCCATTAAATTCTTATAATTTTCGATGATTTCAAATAAATCTTTATTGATTGTAGAAGGATTTAAGTTGTTAATATCATAATCCTTAAATACATATGAATTTCCATATCGTTTAGGTTTTATTCCTTTCCGTTTAAAAAAATCAAAAATTGTTTCAGGACTAGTATTAAACTTCCACTCTATATTGGGTGGAGTGGTTTCACTTACACCATACGCTAAAAACAGTGTATTATATTCTTTGTAATATAAGTATACAGGGTATATACCATGTTGAGTCTTTTGTCCATCGTACAAGAAAGAAATCCATGGAGTCTTTGAAGGGCCACCTATACCAAAACTAACACTAATATTCAGTCCCAAAAACTCTTTGGGATAGTCTTTATATTTTTGACTTTTTGTCTTAGTTTGTTCAAGGAATTTAGTTAGTGTCTCATAAAAGTTAGGATTTTTCTCTTTATGAACTATAGTAAATCCTAATTCTTTCAATCTATTAAAACATGGTGTCTTTTCTCCTCCTTCAAAATCATTTCTGGTTATTTGTTTTCCAGTAGAATGTTGATAAGCATATTCCATCACTAGTTTAGGTGGATATCTCTTACCTTTGTATAAAATATCATAAGTAGAAGAGTGCGCATTTTTAGGGATGCCATTTTTCTTGATTTCTAGTAAAGCTTGTACTACAGCTTCTTTGGTGATTTTTTCAAAATCCATAATGATCATATTGTTACCATACAAATTTACGTAAAATTTTTTGTAGCAACAAATGTGTCTTACAAAAATGTACTGTGCATTATAAATATATCTTTATTTCTTTCTTTCCCGCATTCTTTTATTACTTTTGCCTCTATTATTTTTAATCCCAATATCATAGTCATTATGAAAAGTATAGAAGTTGTAGCAGCCGTTATTCGATTAGGTGAGAAATATCTTTGTGTACAACGGGGGCAAACTAAATTTTCATATACTTCTTTCAGATATGAATTTCCGGGTGGAAAAGTGGAGGAAGGTGAATCTTTGCAGGAGGCGCTTCAAAGGGAAATCATGGAGGAAATGGATTACGTTATTGAAGTGGGAGAGAAACTTTTGACCGTCCATCATACCTATCCCGATTTTGAGATCACGATGCATGCTTTTCTTTGCCATCCTGTCGGGCAAAGATATGTATTGAAAGAACATATTGCTGCACAATGGCTTTCTACACGAGAGATGGCAATATTGGACTGGGCGGAAGCGGATAAACCGATAGTAAGAAAGATTTCGGAGCAATAAAAAAGTCTGTTTAATTACGTAATTCCGGGATGCTTTTCTTTTTAGGAAGATGCACGTTTACCTCTTTTTCTACTCTATCCTTACACCAAAGGGATACGTAAAAAGTCAGGTGCTTATCGGACATGCCAAAGACTATTTTATGTTGACTTTTTTCACACTCCATATCCGTGACTCGTCTGTTTGTATCGAGTCCGAAGGGTTTAATCAAACTATTTCTTACTATTAGAAGCAGGATAATCGAAGAGGGAAGTTGGTTAAAAGCTATATCTGCGAACTCGTCAATGGAGATGACGTTCTTGTTATGCGACTCTTTTGAAAAAGAGTCATAATAATCTGCCGGAAGATAATTCTCGATTAGGCTGTCCGGATTAGTTTTTGGTTGCTTCATTGACCTGATCTCTTATGATTACGGGTTTCATTGTCATCACATGTCACATCATGGTTAGGGGATCGTAAAGAGAATATTTTCTTCTCCTCTTTTCCAGTTAGACATACGGGTTTCCATGAAATTTCCTTCTATAGCCAAAAGAGAATCATCGGATAATTTATGTTGTCCCGTATGCTTGATGAATATGTAGTTATCTCACAAGTCCATTTTTACTGAAATCATAAAATGCTTCTATCTTTTCTTGTGTATCGGCTTTCAATGCTAATAGCAACTCACGGGTGAATTCCAGATAACCGGTACCATTTGCCGTAGCTATGTTCTTATCGCCGACAGCCTGCTTTTCCAAGTAACCATCCTCGTTGGTATATCGCTCTCCCCCCCACTGTTTAAGTACGGCAAGAGTGTTTCCCGTATGTTTGACATGATTCAGGAAGCCATGGGCACATAAAAATGAAGCAGCGTTACAGATACCACCAATCACTTTCCCTTTTTCGAAAGCATCCTGTACAATGGGAAATATACGTTCTGCTTCAGGAGATTGCCATTGCATACCTCCTATCAAGACCAAGCCGGCATAATCGGAGGGCATAGTATCAAAACTGTAGTCCGGCAGAGTACGGAAACCACCCAAGGAACGGACTGCATCCAAAGTGGGGGCTACTGTTTTGACTACATACTTGATTTCACTACCCGGCATCAGTCCGGAATGGAGAGAGGCTGCCAGAAAGGCACTTTCCCAATCGGCATATTCATTGAGAATGATAAATAACACTTCTTGTTTCATCTTATTCAAGTATCTGGATATTTTGTTGAGAGATAGTCAATATATGATTAATTGTGGTGGATAAATTATCTGTAATTTGTTTCATAGCATTTTGGGCATTAATTTCATTATTAAAAGTAATCAAAACCTTAGAAGAAACTTCATCAATAATGAAGAACTTATCTTTTTCTTCAACTAAAGATAAATGGATACTTTTTACTGGAACAAAATTCATAGGAAACTCTTTTTCTTTGCACATAACTAATTTGATTTAAAATTAAACAGTGTGACAAAGATAAACAAAAGTAGATAAAAATAATCATTTTTTTTTAATATGTTTGAACGTTGTCTGATAACCAACACAAATGAATGTTAAACATCTCTTTGTGTGGAGAAGAAACCTTCGTTCAATTCGATAAAACCACAAAGTTGGTATCCAGCATTTCTTAGTCTCATTACATTGCGAAGCTTGTGCATAAGCTCCTAAATTGGTTGATAACAACTATGACTCAATTATCTTTGCATTTCTAATGCTAAGAATGACTTTTTCATAGAAGTAAGAAAATGCATTGCAATGTATCAGTACATTATAGGGAGTTTAGTTCCATGCATAACAGTACCAGAGGTTAGTGTAGTTCTTTCTACACTGTCATTTATTTCTGTTCTTGTTCCAATAATGATGAACGCGCCCGCATTTTAAATAAATAATACCTTGTTTTTCTCTTTGTTTTTTGAGGTGTTTTTTGCAACTCTCTTCATCTAGAAACAAAACTCTTTTGTAAAGCTTAAAGCTAATTGGATTCATATCTGTTTCTTTTTTATTACAAAATAAATATACTAGCTATTTAAGTGTATCCCAGTATTTGGGGTGAAAGTCTAGAGGAGGTTAACAACTGTGTTTAGTATTCTCTAGCATAATTCCCTTTGCATAAATGAGATTAAATTGTTATCTTAATAGTTTGGGGAATTATGCGGATAGTCATATATTTTTTGTCTAACATTAATTTAATGAAATATTGATATGTGTTAAATAAATGTAAAGTGCGATTAGCGGTATATGAAAATATTAACTTTGTTCTTAGTTAAAGTATCACAATACCTTAAAATATGACTACTACTAGGATAAGCGAACAAATAATAGATGATATAAATGAAGGAAAAGAAAATGCCTTTTCTGCTTTATATGATTGCTATTATAGTTATTTATGCGCTTATGCTACTACTTACGTATTCGATCCGGATGAGGCAAAGGAAATCGTTAATGATGTTTTTATGAATATCTGGAGCAGTAGAGGTCAGTTAAGTTTCCCTATTCATAATTACCTATTGCGAAGTGTACAGAATCGTTGTTTGAATTACATCCGTACTTTACATACACGAGAACGTGTGCTTGACGAGTATCGGGAGGAACTGATTGCTTTTCAGGAAGAATTCTGCAAAAATGATAATAACCCGTTGCAATTATTGGAGATAGAGGAACTGAAAAGTCAGGTTAACACGGTGATAGACTCTCTATCCGTAAAATGTCGCCTAGTTTTTGAAAAATACTTGTATGAAGGTATGTCTCCTCAGGAGATTGCTGATGAACAGGCCATATCGGTAAATACGGTGCGTGTTCATATCAAGAATGCGATGGATCATATTAAACTTCAATTGGGCCCTACTGCAGGCATACTGTTTTTGTTTCTTTACGGGAGGCTTTGAGTCAGTTCTTTATTCCCCTTGTTTGTTTTACGCATTACCCTACTCATCTCTCTAAGGAATATCATCTCCCACATGCCTATGTAGGAGAATGGGTAGGTATAGGAGAATCTAAAGTAGGTCGTTTATAGAATTTCTTGCAATTTATTTAAAAAAAGTTTCTTTAAGACTAAATGTTTCCATATCGAGATGTGTATTATATATAAACGAACATGGAAATGATGGAAAAGAAACTTGATACTTTTGAAGAATTGATGCTTGATTTTCTGGCAGGAAAACTGTCGGAGGATGGAGAACGGAAGCTACTTCATTTTCTGCAGTCGGATATTTCTTATCAGCAGAGATATAAAGAAATGGCACGGACACGGGCTAAATCGTTTATCGGTAAGTTTGAACAGGAAAAACAAGCTGACTATGAGGCTTTGTCTGTGAAGTTAGGACTAAAGAAGAAATCGGAAAAGAAAAGGATACCGTTGTGGCGTACTTTCTCGCAAGTGGCTGCTATTGCTTTATTGATTCTTACTACTTCTATTGCAGGTTATTATATATATAATGATGTAGCCGAATCGAATCAGGAAATGGCTTTGTGTCAAATGGAAGTACCTTTAGGATCGCAGACCAAAGTGATTTTGCCGGATGGTTCGGTCGTTTGTCTGAATTCCGGTTCCGTGCTGAAGTATGATCCTGCTTTTCTCCGTAAAAAGAGCCGGGAAGTCTATTTGATAGGTGAAGGATATTTTGAAGTACAAAAGAATCCGGAGAAACCTTTTATTGTTCATGTCGATGATATAAATGTCAAGGTACTCGGTACGGTTTTTAATGTGCGTTCTTATCCGGAAGATTCTGAAATAGAAGTCAGTCTGATAAAAGGAAAAGTAAATGTATTCTCCGCTTCCGAAACCCGGGACAATGTGATTCTTGCCCCCGATGAACAGTTGACGTATGATAAGAGAAGCGGTAAAATGAACCATCATCATGTAGATGCTTTACAAACTTCACAATGGACTACCGGTCGTTTGAGTTTTGTCAATGCATCAGTACCTGAAATAATGAAAGCTATCGAGCGTAAGTATGATGTGCGGATTGTTATCCACAGTAAATATCTGGATAAAGAGGTCTTCTCAGGAAGTATTAGCCCTAAACTTACGGTTGAAGAAATACTGGACTATATGGATGTCGACAATAAATATAGCTGGAGTCGGAGTGGTAATGTGATTACTATTACCGATAAGTCAATCAAGTAGTAACCTTCAAAAAGAATATTATGGAAAACTGTACGTAAAAAAACAAAAATCGGAGATACATATTGGGGTATGTCCTCCGATTCAGAATTTAAGTTATCTTTTAAGAAAATCTTTAAATCAGTACAAATGTATGAAAAAAAAATGTTTTTATAGCGGAATGACATATTTATTTTGTCATTCCGGAGCTAATCTTTTGTTGGTAAGAACACAGATTTTGCTTTTCTTTTTTGTTTTTCTTTTGCCTCTCTCAGGTGTTGCTTCACCCTTACAAGAGATTAGGATTACTATCCAGCAAAAAAATGTACCGTTAAGTAAAGTATTTAAAGAAATAGAGGAGAAAACAGATTGTTCTTTTCTGATTCGAAACAATGATGTAAATACTAATGAGAAAGTATCGATTGATGCCAAGAATAAGACTGTTGCCGAAATTTTGGGGATACTTTTTGATGGTAAGGGTATCAAATATGAAGTAAACGGCAAGCGTATTTCTGTATATAAAGCTGTCCGGCAGCACACCATTGGAGGCAAACGTAAAGTGACCGGACAAGTAACGGATAATATGGAAGAAGCTGTCATTGGTGCTTCTGTCTTTGTAATGGGAGCTTCCAATGGTACTATTACGGATATGAATGGGCATTTTTCGTTGGAATTACCTGATGATAATGCGAAGTTACAGGTGAGTTATATTGGCTATAAGACACAAGTAATTAATGTGGGGAATAAATCGTCGGTAAATATTGTATTGGTAGAAGATTCAAAGGCATTGGAAGAAGTGGTGGTGGTAGGCTATGGAACACAAAAGAAAGTGAACCTGACAGGAGCCGTTGAGACTGTAAAGTCCGATAGACTTGCCAATAAACCGGTTACTTCTATTGCCTCTGCATTGACAGGTGAAGCTGCTGGTGTTACTGTCACGCAGAATTCTGGTCAACCCGGACCTAATCAAGGTACGGTACGTGTTCGTGGTATTGGTACTTGGGGGGATGCATCTCCTTTGGTTTTGGTGGATGGAGTATCCATGAGCTTGAATGATGTGATTCCGAGTGAGGTGGAATCAGTGTCTGTATTGAAAGATGCTGCGTCAGCTGCTATTTATGGTTCACGGGCTGCTAATGGCGTTATCTTGATTACTACAAAGAAGGGTAAAGAAGGGAAACTTACTTTTAACTATTCAGGTAATGTAGGTTTCCAGTTTGCGACAAGGGTACCGGAGTCGGTAACTTCTTGGCAGTATGCCGAGCTTTATAATCAAATGCAATATAATGAAGGAAAAAGTTCCTCTTTGTTTCCTCAGGATCGAATAGACCGGATGAAAGCAGGTGGTGATCCTGACAAGTTGGAAGGTAATACGGATTGGTATGACGAATTACTCCGTTCGGGTGCCCCACAACATAATCATCAATTAACTGTATCCGGAGGTAGTGATAAGATAACCTATATGATCTCAGCCGGTTATTCCGATCAACAGGGTATTATTCCTTCTACAGATTATGAACGTTACAATCTTCGTGTTAATACCACCTCCAAACTTACTTCTTGGCTGAAGTTGGATGTGAATATGGCATATTTAAATAGTACTCAAGAAGAGTCTGCAGCAGGAGCAGCTGAGGCTTATCGTAGAACGATGCGTGCATTGCCTTATTTGCCTGTTCAATTCTCAGATGGTACTTATTCTTATGATGCTGCACCTTCTAATCCTGTACGTATGGTGAACGGAGATTATGGGATGAGAAGAAAGAACAATGACTGTATGACATTGTTGATTGCTCCTGAAATTAATATTTTGGACGGTCTTAATATCAGGGGTACTTTTGGGTATGAATCAAATATATATAAAGAAAAAATATTTAATAAAACAGTTACTTACGGAAGTTTTGAGCCTGCAGGACAGAGTGGACTTACAGAAGTTTCCCGTAATAAACAAACTGACCGTTGGGATCAATACCGCAACTTGACTGCTAATGTCACAGCTTCTTATGAGAAAACAATCGGTAAACATGATTTCAAGGTAATGGCAGGGGGTTCTTTGGAAACATTTAAGTGGGCTTATACGAAAGCCTCACGAATGGATTTTCCAAATGATGATTTTGGTGAAATCAATGCCGGGGATGCTACTACGGCAGCAGCAGAAGGTAATTCCACTTATTCTGCATTGGCTTCGCTTTTCGGACGTGCTAACTATGTATATGCTGATCGTTACCTGTTTGAATTTACTGCTCGTTATGATGGTTCTTCCAAGTTTGCACGTGGACATCGTTGGGGATTCTTCCCTTCTGTATCTGCTGGCTGGCGTATATCTGAGGAAGCTTTCTTTGAACCTTTGAAGAAACACGTGCAGAATCTAAAACTAAGAGCGTCATGGGGAGAACTCGGTAATCAACGAATCAATGATTATCAGTTTATTTCGAATGTCGGTAATGGTGGAAGTTATCTTTTTGGAGGTACCCCTATTATCGGTTATAAAGAGGCCTTGATGGGGAATGAAATAATTACTTGGGAGTCTTCTCGTAATTTGGATTTCGGTATTGATTTTGCTTTGTTTGATAACAGGCTGCAAACCACTTTTGACTGGTACTGCCGGACAACTTCGGATATTTTGTTAAACTTGGAAGCTCCGGGTGCATTGGGAATTAAACCTGCTATGGAAAACGCTGGTAAAATGGAGAATAAAGGATGGGATTTGACTGTAAGTTGGCGTTCGAACATAGGGAAAGATTTTAAATACAATATAGGATTCAATCTGTCTGATGTAAAGAATAAAGTGATTGATTTGAGAGGATATAAATCTTCAACCACCGAATTGACAGCTAAGATAGAAGGGCAACCGTTGAATGCAATCTTTGGTTTCGAGACTTTAGGTATTTGTGACAATCAAGAGTTATATGACAAATATGCTCCGATGATGCAGAAATACAATCCTAAATGGGGGATGGGTGATATTATTATTAAGGACCGGACGGGAGAAGGTGTAATTAATGATGAAGATAGAACTGTTATTGGAAATTCTATTCCTCGTTTTACTTTTGGATTGAATTTGGGATTTGAGTACAAAGGCTTCGATTTCTCTTGCTTTTTTCAAGGGGTAGGTAAAGCCGATGGATATGTAACAATGGAAGCTATTCAGCCAATGGGGATTAATGGAGCGCGCAAAGAACATTATAAAGAGTCTTTCAATCCGCAGGATCCTAAGCCGGGGGCTTATTTCCCACGTATTCTGTCCAGTGATTATAATTACGCTTACATGTCTCACTGGGTACAGGATGCTTCCTATATTCGTTTAAAGAACCTGCAGATCGGTTACTCTTTCAAAATAAAGGGACTCAACCAATTGCGTGTATATGCTTCGGGAGAGAATTTGTTCACGGCTACCAAATACCGTACTTGGGACCCTGAAACTCCAGTTGGTGCAAGAGGATTTTATCCTAATGTAGCAGTTTATTCAATGGGAGTGAATCTTAATTTTTAAACCTTAAATGATTTATAGATATGAATAAAATAGCTTATATGACCTGTGTTTTGAGCTTGGCTTTTACTATGCAGGCATGTGATGATTTTCTGGATTCTTTTCCACAGGATACAGTTACAAATGAAAACTTTTGGAAAAGTAAAGAGGATGCAGACAAGGTGTTAGTAGATATTTATGCATCACTACTTCCTAAAGATGCCATCTTTTTTGATGAGGCTATGTCTGATAATGCCTATCTGGTATGGGATTGGTGGGGAGGTGCTCAACAGGTGGCAAACGGTTCTTATACAACAAGTGGCGAGATACCTACTAATAGATGGAATGGCAGCTATGAAGTTATCCGTAAATGTTGGTTTTTACTTGAGGGTATTGAAAAGATTGAGGATATATCAGAGCAAGATAAAAATAAGATAATAGGTGAAACCTACTTTATGTTAGCCTATAATTACTATGTTTTGACAAGTTATTTTGGCGATGTTCCTCTGGTGACTGAAACACTGGCTATTCCTGAAAGCAAACAACTCGTTCGCACTCCCAAAGCGGAAGTAGTGGATTATGCCATTAACAAGTTGAAAGAGGCTGCCGTAATGCTGGAAGGGCTTTCACAAGAGAAAGGTAGAGTTACGGCAGATGCTTGCAGATTTTTGATTGCCCGTATGTATTTGTATAACGGTGACTATTCGAATGTATTGGAAACTGTTAAACTATTGGAGGGTAAATATCAATTATACAGGGAAGGTGATACACCTTATGAAGATTTATTTTCAGGTGTTGCAGAAAATAGTTGTGAAGTAATATTGAGTGTAGTTTGTGATAAAAGAGTTGGAGAAATTTATACTTCCCACGGTGGTAATGGAATCATGCTGTTAAAGGGCATCACCGGTGAGGATCCTTATCGGGGAGTTACGCCTTCAGGTTCGTTGGTTGATGCTTATCCTATGGCAGACGGACGATTGATTCATGAAGCCGGTTCTTCCTATGATCCGAAAAAACCTTATGAAGGTAGGGATCCGCGTTTTTATCAGTCTATTGTATATCCTACCGGACAGATAAAATATCTGGATGTAGAAACTGGTACTGTCAAAGAACGGTTATATGATCCGGAAGATCCTACTACCGTACCTGAACACCAGTATAATTACTCTCAGCCTTCGGCTACCGGATATATGTGGAACAAATACATTGACTACTCTGTCTATGCCATGAACTCCGTGTGGGACTGCACTAATGATATTATTGTATTCCGTTATGCGGATGTGTTATTGATGAAAGCAGAAGCTTTATTGCAAACGAAAGGAGAAAGTGCAAAAGAGGAAGTATGCAATCTGATAGATCAATTACGTGATCGTTGTTCCTGTGGTAGAGTACACCGTGAAAATTATAACTCAAAAGACGAGTTGATGGAGTTATTGAAAAATGAACGCCGTATTGAGTTAGCCAATGAAGGACTTCGTTATATGGATCTTATCCGTTGGAAAGATGCTGAAAAGAATACGATTGTTACAGGGGTAGGATTAACCGGGCAGATGTATGGTGCATATATGCGTAAAGATGGAGTTGGCAAGGACGACAAAACTGTGGATGTTGACAATACTCCTCGTCGTTATATCGAAACGCGTTATTTTAATGCATCTAAAGGGTATCTGTTCCCAATACCTCAAAAAGAACGAGATCTGAATCCGAACTTAACTCAAAATCCGAATTGGTAACTTCCGTTTTCCGATTTTATTAAATTTTTAGGTTTTCAGGATACAACTACTTATAGAAGTGGTTGGCTGACTATTACGTAGTGGCTCTACAGCCACTACGTGGTAGCTCAGTATCTGTTCCGTAGTAGTTTAGAGATTTTTTAAGTAGTTATTAAATTAAACAAACGATCAATGAAGAATTATATATTCACAGCAGTATTACTGTTTTTAACCATCAGTTTATCGGCGCAACCCATCCCTAAATATAAAGATGCCTCACAGCCGATAGAAGTAAGAGTGCAGGACTTGTTGAGTCGTATGACCATAGAAGAAAAGGTTGCCCAATTACGTCATATCCATGAAGGCAGTATCCTGAATGATGACCATACTTTGAATTTGGAAAAGATGAAAAACATCATCGGTACATTGGGCTGGGGGGCTGTCGAAGGACTTACTTTAGAGGGGATCGAGATGGCTCGTTATACCTATCAGATTCAAAAGCACTGTATCGAAAATACCCGCTTGGGTATTCCAATCTTTACTATCTCTGAGTCACTTCATGGGGCCGTGCAGGGTGGGGCTACTATTTTCCCACAAGCTGTAGCGTTAGGGAGTACCTTTAATCCTGATTTGGCCTATCAGATGACAAAAGCTATTTCGGGTGAGTTGAATGCAATGGGTGTGAACCATGTGTTATCCCCTACTATTGATGTGATACGTGAACTGCGTTGGGGACGTGTGGAAGAGAGTTTCGGTGAAGATCCATTCCTGGTATCCCAGATGGGAGTGCATGAGATAAACGGATATATTGACGGGGGAATTTCGCCTATGCTCAAGGTATTCGGTCCCCATGGGGTGCCAACTTCCGGATTGAATTTAGCTTCTACCGAAGCCAACGAAAGAGATTTGAGAGAGGTTTTCCTAAAACCTTATGAAGTAGCCGTTAAGCAAACGGGTGTGAATTCTGTAATGACCGCCTACAATTCTACCAACCGCATACCCAATACAGCATCGAAATGGCTGTTGACAGATTTATTACGTACGGAATGGGGATTCAAAGGATATACCTATTCCGATTGGGGGGCGGTGTCTATGTTATATGGTTTTCATAAAGTAGCTTCCAATGTTAATGAGGCGGTTAAGATGGCACTGATGGCAGGTACCGACTTGGAAGCCTCAAGTGATTGCTATGCCAATATACCTGCTATGGTACGTTTGGGTGAATTGGACGTGAAATATGTGGATTTAGCTTGTTCCAGAGTGCTTTATGCCAAGTTCAAAGCAGGCCTGTTTGAAAACCCTTATGGACTTCCTATCGAAGAATACGAAAAAAAGGTGCGTACAAAGGAGAATGTTGCTTTGTCTCGCAGGATATCGGAAGAGAGTGTGGTAATGGTTAAAAATGAAGGAAATCTGTTACCGCTCGATATGAAGAAGCTGAAATCTGTTGCTGTTATCGGCCCTAATGCCAATCAGGTGCAGTTTGGTGACTATACCTGGAGCCGTAATAATAAGGATGGGATTACCCCGTTGCAGGGAATACAGAATCTCGTTGGTAATAAACTGGCTGTTCATCACGCTGTAGGTTGTGATTTGGTATCCGATGATAAGTCGGGGTTTGCAGATGCCGTGGCTACTGCCAAGAAGTCGGATGTGGTATTTTTGTTTGTAGGCTCTGCCAGTGCTTCATTGGCGCGCGATTATAGCAATTGTACTTGTGGTGAAGGGTATGATCTGACTGATTTGAATCTGACCGGTGTGCAGGGTGATTTGGTGAAGGAGATTTATGCGACCGGGAAACCAGTGGTCTTGATTTTGGTAACCGGACGCCCTTTCTCCATTACCTGGGAAAAGGAACATATTCCGGCTATCCTATTTCAATGGTATGGTGGCGAAAGAGAAGGGGAAGTGATTGCCGATGTGTTGTTTGGCAAAGTCAATCCTTCGGGCAGCCTCTGCTACTCCATACCGCAGAGTGTCGGCCATTTACCTATACATTACAATCGTTTGCCTTCGGATAAGGGTATCTATCGTTCACCGGGTACCATTAACAAGCCGGGCCGTGACTATGTGTTCTCAACTCCCGAACCCTTGTGGCCGTTCGGTTATGGTCTGAGTTATTCCGACTTTGAATACAGTGACTTCTGCTTCAACAAAGAAAATTACGGATTGACTGATACCGTACGTATTCAGGTAAATGTGAAAAACAAGAGTGCCATTGAGGGTAAGTCAACTGTACAGGTATATGTGAGAGACCTGGCCGGCAGTGTGGTCATGCCGATGAAGCAACTGAAAGGCTTTTCCAAGGTTACGGTTCCTGCCTATGGAAGTACGCTTGCCGAAATCTCTGTACCTGTGAGTGAATTGGGGTTGTATGATATGAATATGCGCTATGTGGTAGAACCGGGAGATTTTGACTTTATGATCGGCACTTCTTCTGACAGTATTTGTTTCAAGAAGACTATTCATGTGGGAGAAGTGGACGCTAAGGCAGAAAGAGTTTCTTCCGCAGCTTCTAAGGAAACGCAAACGGTTAGGACCGGCAAGAAGATGATTGTAAAAGGAGTGGTACGTGATGTACAGGCTAAGACATTGGACGGTGTGAAAGTGTCTGTGAAAGGCAGAAAAGGGAGTGTGATAACCAATGGGAAAGGTGAATATTCCATTGAAGCTACTTCTGCAAGTGTATTGGTTTTCAGTAGGAAGGGATATGATATGCAGGAAGTGGAAGTGAACTCGCAAAAAACACTTAATATAACTTTGTTGAACAAGATTTAAAATCAAGAATATTATGAGTACATCAAGAGATAGAGTCAGACAGGCTCTGAGTCATCAGGGTAGTGATCGTATTCCGGTTGACTTCGGAGCTACAGCCGTAACCGGCATTCACTGCCGGGTAGTGGAGGCTTTACGCAAGCATTACGGATTGTCTTATAAACCGGTAAAGATTGTCGATACCTTCCAGATGTTGGGTGAGGTGGACAGGGATTTGGCCGATGCAATGGGAGTGGATTGTATTGGAGTAGGAGGTACAAGAGATATCTTTGATCATGACACAGAATGCATGCATGAGCAAGTCACACCGTGGGGGCAGAAAGTGTTGGTGCCGATACAACTCGACTTGACTCAGGATAAGGAAGGAGATGTTTATGTATATGCAGGAGGAGATAAAAACTATCCTCCGAGTGCAGTTATGCCGAACGGTTGTTTCTTTATCAATGCCATCGAAAGGCAGCAGCCGATTGATGAAGATAAACTGGATCCTATGGACAATCTGGAAGAGTTTAACTCCATTACCGATGAAGAATTGGATGCCTACAAGAAAAAAGTGAATGAAGCATCTGCCACCGGCAGGGCAGTGGTAGCCAGTTTCGGTGGCACTGCATTGGGAGATGTTGCTTTTGTACCCGGTATGGGGCTAAAAGAACCGAAGGGTATCCGCAGTGTGGTGGAGTGGTATATGTCCACTGTGATGCGTCAGGAATACTTACACGAAATATTTAGAAGACAGACGGACATCGCCATCGCAAACTATGAGAAATTGTGGGCGGTATTGGGTGATAAAGTGGATGTGGTATTAATCTGTGGTACGGACTTCGGTTCTCAAGAGTCGCAATTCTGCTCAGTGGAGGTTTTTAATGAGCTTTGGCTGCCTCATTATCGGCGTATGAACGACTGGATTCATGAACATACTACCTGGAAAGTTTTCAAACATTCCTGTGGTGCTATTGTGCCTATTTTGCCGGGACTGATTGAAGCCGGTTTTGACATTATCAATCCGGTGCAGATTAATGCTAAGGATATGGATTCCGGAATGTTGAAGAGGGAGTTTGGAAGCCATCTTACCTTTTGGGGAGGTGGAGTCGATACTCAGAAGATGTTGCCTTTCGGTACTCCGGATGAGATTCGCAGGCATGTTCTCGGACAATGCGAAATCTTGGGAAAAGATGGCGGTTTTGTATTTAACTCAGTACATAATATTCAGGCTAATGTGCCGGTCGAGAATGTAATAGCAATGCTTGATGCTTTAAAGACTGTATGAACCACTGATAAAAATAAAAGATCATGAACTTGACAGATTTATATGATGCGATTTTAAATGGCAAACTTGACAGAGCCGTTGCAGTAACCAATGAAGCAATCTCCGAAGGAGTACTTCCGAACGAAATTATTACTAATTACATGATTAAGGCAATGGAAGAGATTGGTAATCGCTTTGAGGCGGGAAAAGTGTTTGTTCCTAATTTGCTGATGAGTGCACGTGCCATGAAAGGTGCACTGGATATTCTGAAACCGTTATTACAGGGAGAGACTGATGCCTATGTCGGTAAAATTGTTATTGGAACCGTGAAAGGGGACTTGCATGATATAGGCAAGAATCTTGTGGCTTCTATGTTCGAAGGTTGTGGATTTGAAGTTGTCAATTTGGGAGTGGATGTTTCCAGTGAGAAGTTTGTAGAAGCTGCCCGTACAAACAATGCAGATATCATATGTATGTCTGCACTGCTGACTACTACTATGAATTATATGAAGGTAGTAGTAGATGACTTGAAGACGGCAGGATTGTATGGAAAAGTAAAAGTGATGGTGGGGGGCGCTCCGATCAATGAGGCTTTTGCACATTCGATAGGGGCTGATGCATATACAAGCAATGCTAATGCAGCGGTGATAATGGCGAAGAAACTGATAGGAGCGGCTTGATATGGATTTCCGCTATAAAGAGCTTTCATGGAAAGACATTTGTCTGGACTGGGATGACTTTGTTCTTTCTCTGGGTAAAGGTTACAAGATGGAAGGTGAAGTATTGACCATGTTCTCCGCTCTGGAAAGAGAAGTGACTCAATTTTGTAAACCTCGTTGGGGATATCGTGTCTTTTCATTGGATGCTTCCGATAAATCTCGGATTATATTGAATGGATGCCGGTTACAGACAGGACGCATTATCACTCCTTATCTGGAGAATGCGGAGTTATGTGCCCTGTTTGTGGCTACAGCCGGTGAGGAATTTGAACGATTTCAACAGACTGTCAAGAAATCAGGGCAGATTGTTGAGGAGTTCCTGCTGGATGCATTAGGTTCGGCCATTGCTGAGGCTACTGTGAGGGAGGCGTGCAAAGCAATAGAAAAGGAGTTTGGGGCGAAAGGATTGGGAATAAGCTATCCTTATAGCCCCGGCTATTGTGGATGGAAAGTCTCTGATCAGCAGATTCTCTTTTCATTGCTTCCCAATCAACCTTGTGGAGTCAGCCTGACTGCCTCTTCATTAATGTGCCCTATTAAATCGGTGAGTGGAGTGGTGGGAATCGGTAGACAGATGACCAGGCAGAAATACGGTTGTGAGTTGTGCGGGAAAAAAGACTGTTATAAAAATAGATTAAATAAATGATGTAAGATATGAATGTAGATGAATGGATAGAGTATATAATGGTGTCGGATAAAAAGGTTGCATTACCTATTATGACCCATCCCGGCATTGAACTGCTAAATAAAAGAGTTCTGGATGCAGTAACCGATGGTGAAGTTCATTTTAAGGCAGTTGAAGCTTTAAATATGAACTATCCGCAGTCGGCAGCTTGTACGGTCATTATGGACCTGACGGTAGAGGCGGAAGCTTTTGGTGCACAGATTCAGTTTAGTGAGAATGAAGTACCCAATGTTATAGGGCGCTTGGTGAGTAATTATGAAGAGGTCGTCGGATTGAAAATTCCTACACTGGATATAGCTCGTATTCCGCAATATTTGGAGGCAAACCGTTTAGCTGCGAAAGGATTGGATAAACCGGTTTTTGGAGGTTGCATTGGACCGTATTCTCTTGCAGGTCGCCTGTTTGACATGACGGAAATAATGATGGCTATTTACACAGAGCCTGAAACGGCTTTGCTGTTATTGGATAAATGCACTCAATTCATTACCCAATATTGCCGTGCCATCAAAGATTGCGGTTCTGCCGGAGTCATAATTGCAGAACCGGCGGCAGGGTTGTTGTCCAATGAAGATTGTATGCAGTATTCCTCTGTATTTGTCAAACGAATCGTCGAAGAGGTCCAGGATAGTCATTTTGCAGTTATATTGCATAATTGCGGTAATATGGGGCAATGTACTCAGGCTATGGTTGCTACGGGGGCTAAAGGATATCATTTTGGAAATAAAATAGATATGCTTGCTGCTCTGGAAGAATGTCCTTCGAATGCGTTGGTTATGGGTAATCTGGATCCGGTTGGAATTTTCAAACAAGCCACTGCGGAGGAGGTGTACCGGCAAACCTATACTTTGTTGCAAAAAACCACAGCTTATCCTAATTTCGTGATATCTACAGGTTGCGATGTACCTCCTGAGATTCCATTGGATAATATTCGCGCGTTTTATGAAGCGGTAAAAGATTATAATCAAAAACAATAATAAATAAATCGGTGTATCATGAAAAAACTAATATTTCTTTCATTGATGGCAATATGCTTTTGTGTCCGTCTTTATGCACAAACCAATTTTAAATATAAGAATGCTTCACTACCTGTAGAGGTAAGGGTACAGGATCTGTTAAGCAGGATGACATTAGAGGAAAAAATTGCTCAAATGCGCCATATTCATGCTTATTCAATCATGGAGAATGGAAAACTGAATGAGGAAAAACTGGAGAAAATGATTGGTGGGCAGAACTATGGGTTCATAGAAGGTATTACCTTGCCCGGAAAGGAATGTCTGACCTTGATGAATGAAGTACAAAAATATATGCGCGAGAAGACCCGGTTGGGTATCCCTGTATTCACGTTGACTGAATCTCTACATGGCTCTGTACACGACGGATCTACTATTTTTCCACAAGCCATCGCATTGGGAAGTACATTTAATCCTATACTGGCTTACGAAATGACTTCTGCCATAGCAAAAGAGTTGTCGGCACAAGGTATCACGCAATCTTTAACTCCCGTCATCGATGTCTGCCGTGATTTGCGTTGGGGACGAGTGGAAGAATGTTTCGGTGAAGATCCTTTTCTGGTGTCGCGTATGGGGGTATCGCAAGTGAGAGGTTATCTTGATAATCAAGTATCACCAATGATCAAGCACTTCGGTGCCCATGGTACTCCTCAGGGAGGATTGAATCTTGCTTCTGTATCGTGCGGACAGCGGGAGTTACTTTCCATCTATTTGAAAACTTTTGAAACTGTAGTAAAAGAAGCTAAACCTTGGGCGGTGATGTCCTCATATAATTCTTGGAACAATGAACCTAATTCTTCTTCCCACTATCTGATGACGGAACTTTTACGTGACCGGTGGGACTTTCAAGGATATGTTTATTCCGATTGGGGAGCGATAGGTATGCTGAACTATTTTCATAAAACGGCACAAAACAGTGCAGAAGCTGCTATTCAGGCATTAACGGCCGGACTGGATGCCGAAGCTTCAGACAATAGTTACGCTGAGCTTCAGCAATTGGTGGAGAACGGAATGTTGGATGTGAAGTATATTGACCAGGCAGTGGCTCGTATTTTAACGGCCAAGTTTAATATGGGACTGTTTGAATACCCATTACCAATGGAAAAGAACTATGATAAAGTAGTGCATGCTCCTGCCCATGTGTCATTGGCTCGTAAGATTGCTGAAGAATCAATCGTTCTTCTACAGAACGAAAACAATATCTTGCCCTTACAAATGAATAAATTGAAATCCATAGCTGTGATAGGTCCTAATGCTGATCAGGTACAGTTTGGGGATTATACATGGAGTCGTGACAATAAGGACGGGGTTACATTACTTGAAGCCCTGAAAGAAAGAGTCGGTAATCAGTTGACATTGAATTATGCCAAGGGATGTGATTTGGTTACGGATGATCGTTCGGGATTTAAAGAAGCGGTGGATGTGGCAAAGAAAAGTGATGTTTGTATTGTTGTTGTCGGTTCGGCAAGTGCTTCTTTGGCTCGTGATTATAGTAATGCTACTTGTGGGGAAGGTTTTGATTTAAGTGACTTGACCTTGACAGGTGTACAGGAAGATTTGGTGGAGGCCATTCATGCTACAGGTAAACCGGTAATTGTTGTTCTATTATCCGGAAAGCCTTTTGCAATGTCTTGGATAAAGGAAAATATACCGGGGATTGTAGTACAGTGGTATCCCGGTGAACAAGGTGGACTAGCCCTTGCAGACATGCTTTTGGGTAAGGTTAATCCATCGGGAAAATTGAATTATTCTTTTCCGCAAAGTGTAGGACATCTACCTTGTTATTATAACTATTTGCCTACAGATAAGGGCTTCTACCGCTCACCGGGCAGTAAGAATAAACCCGGTAAAGATTATGTGTTCTCTTCGCCGAAAGCATTGTGGGCATTCGGCCACGGATTGAGCTATACAGACTTTGAATATCTTTCTGCCACTACCTCCAAAGAAGATTACGCTTGTGAAGATGTGATTGAGGTGACGATAGCAATTCGCAACACAGGCGATTACGACGGTCTGGAAGTGCCGCAGGTTTACGTGCGTGATATGGTTTCCAGTGTCGTGATGCCTGTTCAGGAACTGAAGGGTTTTGAGAAAGTGCTTATTAAGAAAGGAGAGACGAAGCAAGTGATAATTAAGATTCCCGTGTCAGAACTGGCCCTCTACAACAAGGAGATGAAAAAAGTGGTTGAACCGGGTGCTTTTGAGTTACAGATAGGCCGTGCATCAGATGATATCCGCATTAAGAAAGTGATAACGGTAGAGCGTGCATCCGAGAAATACATTCCTACTTTGAGGGACAAGGAGAAAAAAGTGTCTTCAACAAAGAATATGACACCGGTAGTGGTAAAGGGAACCATACGGGATGTACAAGCAAACCTGTTGCCTCAAGTAACTGTCAAAGTTGGGAAAGAAGAAGTTGTCACAAACTCAAAGGGAGAATATTCTATTCGTGCCATGTCCACCGATACTTTAATTGTGAGTGGAAGTAAGTTCAAGACTGAACATATTTCTATCGAAGGAAGGCAGGTAATCAATATAAGAATGTTGAATCGATAATTTTTTATTATGTGTCTAAACATCATGAATAAGATAGTAAGCTTTTTGTTTATATGTCTGCTTCTGGCGGATCTGCATGCACAGAATACAATTAAAATAATAGATAAAGATAAAACAAGTACACCTGTGAGTCCTTATTTATGGGGTAGTTTCTTTGAAATGGGGTTTGGCAGAAGCGACTTGTTGTGGGGTGAACTTCTCTTTAACCGCAGTTTCGAGAATACGAAACCTGTAAGTGAGTCAAACTCTTGGTACACGTGTTACCGGGGGGATGTAAAAGAAGTCAAGTGGTGGCATTCCGGCTATGAAGAGCCAAAGTGGTATCTGCTTGCTGATGGAAGGAAAGAAGAGAAGTTACCTCTTATTTTCAATAATTATTGGCCATCGGCTCATGGAAAGTATTTTTTGCAGATTGATAATCGTAAAAAGCAAACTCCAACTCTATTAGTTCAGGAACGCATTTATATTGAAAAGGGAAAAGGATATACAGTTTCAGGCCTTTTCTCTTCCGGTGGTTACCTAAGCGAAGAGAAATACTCAAAGGAGAGTGTCCCGGTAACTATTGCCATTTATAAAGAAGGTGATTTCCATACTCCGTTGTCAAAGACTGAACTGGCTGTGAATACAAACCAATTTATCTTATACAGTTCTTCATTAGATGCGACGGAGTATGAAGGCTGGGGTACTTATACTATAGAAGTACCTGCAGGCGGTTGTGTAGGGATAGATCTGCTGTCATTGATGGCAGATGATGTAATAAAAGGTTGGAAACGTGAGTCGGTTGAACGTATTAAGAATGAACTTCGTCCTAGGACCATGCGAATGCCGGGCGGATGTTTCACTTCGCTTTATGACTGGCGTTCGGGAATTGGTCCACGTGAAGAAAGACCGGTCAGCTATGATACTTGGTGGGGATGTGAATTGCTGAACGATGTAGGTACGTTCGAATTGGTGGATCTGTGTGAGGCAGTGGGGGCGGAACCCTTCTTTTGTGTACCTGTTATGTTCAATAATGAATACAGTGCTGCAGACTGGGTTGATTTCTGTAATAATCCTACCAATGCACAACGTATTGCCTATGGTCGTACCAAACCGTTGAATGTGAAATATTGGGAATTAGAGAATGAACCTTACCGTCGGTTCGATGCCGTCACGTATGCCAATCGCTGTGTAGATTTTGCAAAGGCGATGAAAGCAAAAGATCCTTCAATCAAAATAGCGGTGGGTAATTATTGGTTGTTTAATAAGAAGTTTAAGGAAATGTTGGAGATTGTCGGACCTTATGTGGATTTAATTACAAACAGGGGAGGAACTCCGGAAGAGATGCGTGCTGATATCGTAATTTTAGATGCATATAACAAGGCGCATGGTACAGACATCAAATTATGCCATACGGAGTTTCGTGCTCCGGTAACCCGAAATGAAGGAAATACCGACGGACTGAATCAGAAGGACACAGATGGGGAAGAAACCCTCTTTAATGCTTCCATCCGTTGGGGATTTGCCATGAATATGGTGGAGCAATACATTGCCTATCAGAATATGGGTGGGAGTTTCTTTAGTGCCAATTATACAAACCTGTCCGATGGTTGGGGAGAATGTCTGATAAATACTCCTAAAGAAGGTACTTATCTGAATGCTCCGGGCGTGGCTTTCGCTCTCTTGAATTCATTGGATATAGCGTATCCTCAAATAATAGAGCAGGAAAAGGAGAATCAGGATATTGTGATTCAGGCTGCATGGAATAAGAGACGGGACAAATTGACATTGGTCGTACTGAATTTTAGTCAGAATACTCAACCTTGTAAAATAGATTTTAGCCAGATAAAGAAATCTTTCCGTGTGAGGAAAGGTATGAAGATTGCTCCACAGTCGGATTTGAGCTTTAATACATTACAACATCCGGAAGAGGTGAAGGTAGAGTCGTTTGTTCCTTCAACGGGTAAAATGATGAAACTCGGGTTGCCCGGCAACTCTTTGATAGTGGTCGAATTGCAGGCGGAACGGAGTCATGGCATACATGTGAACGCTTCGACAGGAAACGATGCATCAATCGGTAGTTTAGCCTATCCTTTGAAGACGATACAAGCTGCTGCCGATATGGCTGAGCCGGGAGATACGGTTATTGTACATGAAGGTATCTATCGTGAAAGGGTTTCTCCTTCACGGGGTGGAGAGTCGGAAGAAAAACCGATTGTCTTTATGGCGGCCAAAGGGGAGAATGTGGAGATAAAAGGTTCGGAAGTAATGAAAGGTTGGAAGAAGGTTAATGATACGACTTGGGAAGTCGGAATACCGAATAAATTTTTCGGTGGGTTCAATCCATATGCTGAAACTTTACATGGTGATTGGTTTGAGAGAGGCAAGTGGTGTCATACGGGAGAGATATATCTGAATGATATAGCCCTGATGGAGAATCCGTCATTGAGCAATGTTTTGCAGAATAAAGGCGATAGTTTGTTGTGGTTTTGCAAAGTAGAGCAAGACACTACTCGCCTGTACGCTAATTTTGGCGATAAGAATCCTAATCAGGAACTGGTTGAAATCAATGTAAGGCAATCTGTCTTTTATCCGGAAAGACCTTATGTGAATTATATTGTGGTTAACGGATTTAAGCTGAGTCAGGCTGCTACCCCCTGGGCACCTCCTACAGCAGAACAGATTGGCTTGTTGGGGACTCACTGGAGTAAAGGATGGGTTATTGAAAACAATACAATCACCCATTCCAAGTGTGTGGGGATTACTTTAGGTAAGTATGGAGACGAATGGGATAATAAATCAGAATCAGAAGAAGGGTATGTCAATTGTGTGAAGCGTGCACTTCGGCACAATTGGAACAGAGAACATATCGGAGGGCATCTGGTACGTAACAACACTGTGGCTTATTGTGGACAAGCCGGTATTGCAGGTAGCTTGGGCGCTATTTTCAGTAAGATAAAGAATAATACCGTGCATGATATTAGTACACAGAACTTGTTCTGGGGATATGAAATGGCGGGAATTAAGATACATGCTGCTGTAGATGTGGAGATCTCAGGCAATCATATTTATCGTGTAGAGGGTGGTATTTGGCTCGATTGGATGGCACAAGGTGCAAGAGTGACAAGAAATCTTTTGCATGACAACAGGGTCGTGGAAGTTTCATTTGAGGTGAACCATGGACCTATTTTAGTTGACAATAATCTGTTCCTGTCTCCAGAACTCGCCCAAATCAAACTGTCACAAGGCATGGCTTTCGTTCATAATTTGATTGTTTGGAAAGTTTGGAAACTGAATAATGTAGATCCACGTAAAACACCTTATCTTGCACCTCATGGGACGGAGATTATGGGATATCACGATTGTCCTTGTGGAAATGTCTCTTATTTCAACAATATCTTTACCAGGGCCGAAATGACAGAGTATGATGATTGTGTATTGCCGGTACAGATGGAAAAAAACTGTTATTGGGGAGAAGCGGTATCTTCAGGCTTGGATAAAAATGCTACTGTTAACTCCGGTTTCGATGCAGATATTCAAGTGATAGAAAAAACGGATGGATGGTATCTGCAAATAAATGTTCCTGAAAACTGGAAGGATGAAAAGTTCCGTGACAAGGTTAGTACGAAAGACTTAGGTCGTGCTTCCATACCTGATCAATCTTTTAATAAAGAAAATGGAACAGTGATAGATTTAATAGAAGATTATTGGGGACAGAACAGAAAAGGACAAAAGAAGTATTACCCCGGACCGATAGATTTTACGACTAATGGGGGAAAAGTGATGTTGAAGGTGTATGACAAATAATGGATGAAAATATTCTATTTCCAAAGTTAAATCGCTTATGCTTAGTACTTATCAAGTAAACAAACTTGTGTGTAAGTATGCTATTAGAGGGACTCTCCATAATATTGTGTAAATGGAAAACTACGGGATTCTTCTCGTAGTTTTTTTATTCATTTTATCAATAGGGTTACTGTATTGTTATAATCTGTAAGTCGAAATAGGCTTATCCTTTTGCTCTCACTTAATATTGTTATATATCAGGGTACAATTCATACGTGCATCCATCCTCTTTCTGACAGCCGTTTTCGGTAACCCGATTTTCCTTTGTCTCTTTTTTCCTATCCCTTCTTTTTCCCGTCCCTTATCTTTGCCGGGATGATCCAAAAAACAATATATTTGTAGTCTATGCAATCATTCAGAGTCATAAAGCCCACAGCGGCACTCGTTCCTTATGTCCGGCATTACTGGGTGTTGAGCGACGATGCGCTTGCACCGGTATCCGAACGGACGCTGCCCGTGGGGTGCGTCCAAATGGTCTTTCACCGGGGGCGCCAACTGTTTTCGCTGACCGAAGGCCGGTTGCAACCCTCTTCTTTCATCAGCGGGCAGGCGTTCGGCTATTCCGATGTCGAGTCTACGGGGATGCTGGAGATGATCGTAGTCGTTTTTCAGCCTTTTGCCGCAAAAGCTTTTCTCCATATGCCTGTCAGCGAGTTTCGTGGGATGAATGTAAATACCGAAGAGACGGGCGATCCTCTGTTGGTTGATCTGGGCAGGCGGATAGCCGATATGCCGGATCGGGTAGCGTGTATCCGTCTGATAGAAGAGTTTCTGTTAAGCCGTCTCTATGCTTTTCCCGAATATAACCTGAAGCGGGTTTCGACCGTTTTGGAGGCGGTGAACCTCCATCCGCACATCCGTACGGCACAACTGGCAGACGTAGCCTGCCTGAGCAATAAGCAGTTTGGGCGGGTGTTTGCGGAGTATGTAGGCGCTACTCCCAAGGAGTTTCTGCGCATTGTGCGGATACAGCGGGCGTTGTATACTCTACAATGCCAGCCGGGCATTTCGTTTGCGCAACTGGCCTACGAATGTGGTTTCTTCGACCAATCGCACATGATTAAGGAGTTCAAATTCTTTTCGGGATATACTCCGGCGGAATATCTGGCTGTTTGCGCTCCTTATTCCGATTATTTCTTTGTGGAGGAATGATGTCTGTTTTCTACTATCCGGGGCGGATACTTTGCCCTACTTTTGCGGTGTGCTTGGGAGACGTGACTTCCGGCATACAGTATTCATCTTATTAATATAAAGAATATGGAAAAGTTTATTGCGTTTTTTGAGATTCCGGCGGCAGATTTCCACCGGGCGGTAGGATTTTATGAAACAGTGTTGGACATCAAATTGGCGGTCTCGGAGTATGAAGAGGAGAAGATGGCCTGCTTCATGGAGCAGGGCGGAGCGGTGGGAGCGGTGTCGTGGGCACCCGATTTTCTGCCTTCTGAGCGGGGAACGCTGATTCATTTCTATTGCGAAGAGATCGGCAAGTCGCTGGAACGTGTCCTGCAGAAAGGTGGGAAAGTCATTATTCCCGAGACGAAGATTGACGCTGAAGGCAGGGGACATTTCGCTGTTTTTGCCGATAGCGAAGGAAACCATATCGGTTTGTATTCGGATAAATAGCAGGTGTGAGTGATTCTCACTATATTTGCCCGAAATTGAAGTATGTATAGAGAATATCAACCTTGTGGACTACTGGCTCCTTACGTCGATAAAATTTGGGAGTTCAAAGGAAGTCCTGAGTATGGGATGCGCATCAATGTCCTGCCGGACGGGTGTACCGATTTGATTTTCGCTTTGGGCGGGATAACACAACCCGTAGGCAACGAAGGGCGGATCATGCCGTCTTGCCGTTCGTTTTTCGTGGGACCGATGAAACGCTATTCGGAGTTGGTCGCGTATACCGAAACGGTTCACATGGTTGGTATTCGTTTTCATCCTTGCGGATTATTCCGATTCATGGACTTGCCCGTGCAGGAGTTGGGCGGTCAGCGAATCAGTAGTGCCGACTTAGGGATCAAGTTGTTCGATGATTCGTTTACGGAACGACTCTACGAGCTTCCGGATTTGCGGAGTAGGATTCAGTGTATTGAGACAGTACTGGTGCGGTCGATGCACAAGCATGATGTAGTGGACAAACAGATTGTTTTTGCGGTAAACCACATTCATTTGTACCACGGTCAGCGGGAGATCCGTTTGCTGGCAGAAGATACCTGTTTGTGTCAACGGCATCTGGAACGGCGGTTCAAGCTGTTTACCGGATTCACCCCTAAAGAATACAGTCGGATTGTGAAGTTCAGGCAGGCGATCGATCTGCTGAAAAATACGACGGAGGCAAATAACCTGCTCTCGGTAGCGGTGAATGCCGGATATTACGATGTTTCGCACTTCTTGAAAGAGGTCAAGACGCTGTCCGGCGGTACGGCAGAATCATTCCTTTCTCCGACCTTGCCGCAAGAGGGGCTGCTGACGTATATTGAGAAATAAAATACCGGTTGGGTGATAAAGGAAATCGCCTTTAGAAAAGCGTTTCGGATTTGGTTTCGGGTACAGGCATTGTATCGCGAGTGTAAAATAAACTATGTCTGTAAGAAATTTAGTCTGTTTCTTATTCTGTAAAAAGTCGTTTTTTTACAACGCCGGGGTAGGTGGGCAAGCTTATATTTGCAGGGATTATCAATCTCAATATAATATACAATGAAATCATTAAACGAAAGAGCAGCAGATTTGCTGCAAGGTTGTGAAACGGTAATACTCAGTTCGGTCAATCAAGAGGGATATCCCCGTCCTGTCCCTTTGAGTAAGATTGCTTCGGAAGGTATTTCTGAGATTTGGATGGCAACCGGGGAACATTCTGTGAAAACGAAAGATTTCCGGAGCAACCCGAAAGCGGGTCTTTGTTTCTACGAACAAGGGAATAGCGTTGCCCTGACCGGTGAAATAGAGGTAGTGACAGATGCCGGACTCAAACAGAAGTATTGGCAAGACTGGTTTATCGCCCATTTCCCAAAGGGACCGACTGATCCGGAATACGTTTTACTGAAGTTCCGTTCTGAGCATGCCACGTTCTGGATCGACGGACAATTCGTCCATCGGAACATTTAACCCGTTACCCTGTATTCTGCTTCTTTTATGGTAAATCTTTTAGCTTCTGAGAGGTAGGTACAAAAAAACGGTACTTCGATTCACATCGCAGCACCGTCACAACACAAACACAAAATAAAACACGACAAAACTACTATGCAATCTTACCTGTCTATGCCGGGGAGGCATACGGTGCGACTATTATGGATATTCCCATAGGCATAAAGCGCTTCAGGCCGATTTGCATAATTATAAACGCAGAAGAAATCATTTTGTTCAGGAGTGAGCAAAAAAAAATGTATTTTTTTCGAGTTATATGTATTTCCCCAAGTCTATGACCGGCTCTCAATAGGCTATAACCGTATCGGGCACATTCAATAGAATCGCGTAGTCTGTTCGGTTCGTATGGATATCTTTTAGTAAAGTGATGGAATATATTTCAACCGTATTTCCCTGTGTTTCCTCTTTTTGCCTGATCACAAAAGATACATCCTTGGTTTTACTGGCCAGTACTAACAATTCGATTAAGTGACGTAAATATTTGATGCTGATCCAGATATCCTCTCGATGTATCTTAATTATACTGATTGATTAGTGAATTTTTTGTTATTAAATATCGGTAATAGAATATTCTGAGTTAAGAATCGATCGATTGGATGATTTTCTTTTCAGAGTATCGGTCAATATCGTCTACGAACAAGAATATTCTTAAGTCCTTCGTGTACTTGTCCCATGTTTTAATCAGAGTTTTAAGTTCCTTTTTTAATTTTGTAGTTTTATCATGGAAACTAACTTTCTTTTTAAATTGTGGATAATCATTAAGCTCTGTCTCTATTATGTTCAATCAAAGGTAGTGAGAAATATTATTGGTCAATGAACGGATAAAAAACAGGAAACTATTGATAATTTTCTTATTTTATTCTCTTATAATCGGGAAAAAGAATACTTTTGTTATCATAAAATAAGCATAATCTATGAAAGCATCTTCCAATAATCTTTTAAGCATCATAAAGGGACCACGACAGTTTGTGATTCCCATTTATCAGCGTACATACAGTTGGCAACTGGTTCAATGCAATCAATTGTTGAATGATATTTTGCGTATTAGCAACGATTCTGCCGTCCAGGGGCACTTTATCGGTTCTATCGTTTATTTTCAGGAGAGCATACATACAGTGTCCGATGTGCCTAAACTTCTGGTTATTGATGGACAGCAGCGCTTGACCACTGTCTCTTTGCTGATAGCGGCTATTGCCGATTTTATAAAAGAGAATGCAGTAGAGATAGATACCAGCTTCACTAAACTTCAGAACTATTATCTGATCAACCCGGAAGAAGATAATGAATTGCGGTATAAACTTCTGCTGACCCGGAGAGATAAAGATACCTATATAAATTTATTGAAGGGGATTCCTCGGTCCGAGGGGATGTCACAACGCATCATTGAAAACTATGACTTCTTTAAAAGTAAGATAAACAAGGAGAATGTGGTAGCTATTTATAGCGGGGTACAGCGACTGTTTGTTGTGGATGTGGCTCTTGAAAAGGAGAAGGACAATCCACAATTGATATTTGAAAGTATGAACAGTACGGGACTTGATTTATCACAAGCCGACTTGATTCGCAATTACGTGCTGATGGGACAAGAAGTTCACTTGCAGACCTCACTTTATGAATCTTATTGGTACCCTATGGAACAAGGATATGGTAGTGAATATGCGGCGCTGTTTAATAGCTTCATGCGCGATTACTTATCAGTGAAGACAGGTACCATTCCTCGTATCGATATGGTGTACGATGCTTTCAAGGCCTATGTGATAGGGGGAAAAGCTCCCGATACTATCAGCGAAGTAGTCAAAGACATTTATACTTATTCCGGATATTACGTCAACATGGTTCTTCACAAAGAGCCGGATAAGCTGCTTTGCGGGGCTTTCAAACGCATCAGCCAGTTGAGGGTTGACGTTAGTTACCCGTTTTTATTACCGTTGTACAACGATTATGTCAACGAAGTTATCAGTAGGGACGAGTTCTACGAAGCTCTTTGTCTGGTTGAGAATTATGTATTCAGACGTGCCATTTGCGGCATACCGACAAATAGCCTGAATAAGACGTTCGCTACTCTCTATAAGTCATTCGATAAAGCGAATTATATGGATGGTCTGAAAGCTGCATTCCTATTGCTGGATAGTTATAAGCGCTTTCCGAACGATACGGAGTTCACTACTTTCCTACAAACCAAAGATGTTTATAATTTCCGTAACAGGAACTACCTTTTAAATCGGTTGGAAAATTTTCAGCGTAAGGAGATGGTGAATATTTCTGATTATACCATCGAGCATGTTATGCCCCAAAATCCTAATCTATCACACGAATGGCAAGAGATGTTAGGGGAAGGTTGGGTAGAAGTCCAGGGTAAATATTTACACACACTTGGTAATCTGACTCTGACAGGTTATAATTCGGAATTGAGTGATCGTCCGTTCCAAGAAAAGAAGAGTATGGAGGGAGGTTTCGACGATTCTCCTATTCGCCTCAATTCATATCTGAGGAGAATCAGTTCGTGGAATGAAGAGCAAATACTTGTGCGTGCGGGGCAATTGGCTGAGAAAGCTAAAGAAATATGGAGGTTTCCGTTATTATCGCCGGAGACACTTGAAGTTTATAGATCTGCGGAGAGAGATCCTGCAGAGTATACGTTGGAGCACTATGAATATCTAAAGGGAGACATACTTACTCTGTTTCAGGCCTTGCGCAGAAGGATAATGAATATAGATCCTTCCGTAAAGGAGGAACTCAAGAAGTTGTACATTGCCTTTAAAGCTTATACTAACTTTGTGGATGTCGTGCCTCAGAAATCCCGGTTGCGCCTTTCTCTAAATGTAGCATTTGCAGATATACTTGATCCAAAAGGTTTGTGCAAAGATGTATCCAACTTGGGACGATGGGGCAATGGCGATGTAGAAGTCGGTATTTCGAATATGAATGAATTGGATGATATCATGGAGTTGATTCAACAAGCGTTTGATAAGCAAATGGAAGCGAACTGATTGTTTTTGTGCGTGATGTAGTCTGCTATGAATAACTTTTGTTCGGCATGTATTTAAATATGCTGGGCAAAAGTTATTTTTTTTATTTCTGGATAGGTGGTTTGCTTTTGTGACAGTCGTGTCGGTTTTGAATGCAATAAAGAAGGCTTTAGTGCTTTTAGAAGGTCTAACCAAAAAAGAAACTGCAAACGTATTCATAACATTTAATTTAATTGTTAGTAAATCAAACGTTCTTATGAATTCAAATTTGAAGCTGAATATTATGTGTCGGAGACACGAAAAGTAAAGGTATAATATTTTAAAAGTAACCGATATATAACATCCATCGGTTCAGGTGGTTAGAATACATGAATGTTACGCATGGAGTGGTCGCACGGGTTACTAATAGTTGGTCGCACATTATGCACACTATTTTTAAAAGTGTAGCAAAGGTAAGAACATAAAAAAAGCACTAATATATTGAATATCAGTGCTAAATATTTGTTCTTAATTCTCCTTTGCGGTGCGTACGGAAGATGAACCTTTCTTCTATTCTTCACGTACTCAATATCTTAGCAAGCTCTTAATTCTTTCTCCCACTAATAACCCCACATGTGCAATTCTTTAGATTGCATGGTGTTGCGGTGGTTGTTTGAGTTGGTGCAAAGATAGGCGTTTATTATAGAGTAATAAAATAAAAGAGCCATATTTAACACGAAAATGCAGAGAGTTTTCTTACTTTTGCAATATGTTATATTACAGAAGAAAAATATTATTAGCATTGATTGAAGCATTTGGCGGTCATTTGACTGCCAAACAGCTTCAGAAATATTTGTTTCTTTTTACAAGGAAACAAGAGGAAAAAGCATTTGATTTTATTCCTTATTACTATGGTTGTTTTTCATTCCAAGCAAATCAGGATATAATGACATTAGCTAAATTGGGCTACTTAAGTATTATAAAAAGCGAGAATGGTCGTAGAATACAAATTTGTCAACCCAATAATTATTTGATGATGCTTGATATGTTTGAACAGCAAGCTATAAAAGAAATAAAAGAAAAATTTGGTTGTCTATCTCAAAACGAGTTAATTCGTTACACTTATATCAATTATCCTTATTACGCAACAAAAAGTACAATAGCAATTAATTTGCTAAATGAGGAAGAATTAGCAGTAATAGATAAGCAAAAAAGAACCTTTGCAGAGCCTCAATTATTCACTATAGGATATGAAGGACGCTCTTTAGAAAAATACATTAATATTCTTCTCGTGAATGATGTACATATTCTCTGTGATGTCCGCAAAAATGCCTATAGTCAAAAATATGGATTTTCAAAAAGTCAATTAGAGAAAGCATGTACAGGAGTAGGTATAAAATATATCCATATACCGCAACTGGGAATAGAATCAGAACAAAGACAAGATTTAAAATCACAAAAAGATTATGAAATTCTTTTTGAGTCATATGAAAAATCTACCCTAAAAGAAAATTGGGATTATCTTTTATATGTCCGAGAATTGATTGATACAGAGAAACGTGTAGCTTTAACTTGCTTTGAAGAAAGTCACAAACAATGCCATAGAGGAAGAGTTGCGAAATATTTAATGCAACTACCTGACATAACTTACACCCTTAAACATCTATAAAACATGCCTACAACTCGAGTTCTAATTGCTGTAAAAACATATCCTACTCTATCGGAAAAATACGATGAATTAGTTTGTACTGCTGGTTTCTTGGAAGATGGCACTTGGATAAGAATATATCCTATTCCTTTTCGTAAATTAAGTATGATAAGAGATATAGTAAATGGCAGTGGATAGAACTTGATTTGGTTAAAAACACAAGTGATTTTAGGAAAGAAAGTTTTCGTCCTGCAAATATAGATAATGAAATAAAAATAGTAGGAGAAATTGGTACAAAAAATGGCTGGGCAAAAAGAAAGTCTATTGTTTTAAAACATGTCCGTTATAATATGGCTGAGCTTATTGAAGAAGCTAAAAATCCTCAAATAGGAACATCATTAGCCGTATTTAAACCTCAAAGAATTATTGATTTTGTTTGGGAAGAATCTACAAGAGAATGGAATAAGCAGAAATTAGATGTTGTATATGCCAATCAAGCCCAACATAGTTTATTTGATGTAGAAGAAACTAAAAGAATATTCAAAGTAGCTAAAAAATTGCCTTATGAGTTCTCATATAAGTTTATATCAGAAGATGGTAAAGAACGAAAACTCATGATTGAAGACTGGGAATTAGGAATGCTTTATTGGAATTGCCTTGCAGCTGCTAATGGAAACGAACAAGTTGCATGTGAAAAAGTAAAAGAGAAATATTTCACAGAATGGTGTAAAAAAGATATATACTTCTTTTTAGGGACAACTAAGAAATTCCATAATGTAGGTACTAATCCTTTTATTATTATCGGAACTTTTTATCCACCCAAGGAGTTACAATTAAGAATTTCTTTTTGAAATATGTCCGAAAGTATTCCACAGTTCTATAAAAGAATCCAGCGTTGTGACCCTCAACTGGGTACAACTTACTCTAAAGAGAGACCATATTTCAATGTTCTTTCCCGACAATGTAATTTTGGGACAGTACAATTCAGTTACAGAGATTTTTATAAAGTCACATTGATTATTGGTGTGGGAAAACTATATTATGCAGATAAATGGATTTTAGTAAATCGTCCTGCTATGTTATTTTCTAATCCTTTAGTCCCTTATGCTTGGGAATCAATCAGTGAAGAACAGAAAGGAATGTTTTGTATATTTAATGAGCAATTTGTACAGTCAGAAGAAAAAAATAGTTCTTTGGCTAATAGTCCATTGTTCAAAGTAACGGGAGATAAAGTTTTCTTCTTGGATAATACACAAATTACCAAAGTGTTGGATATATATACCAAAATGCAGGAAGAAAACCAGTCAGACTATGTAAACAAACATGATGTTTTACGTTGTTATCTTCATTTGTTGATACATACAGCTTTAAAAATGCAGGAGTCTAATAAATATGAATCACATCCGAATGCTTCGCAACGTATTACCGAATTATTTACAGAATTATTGGATAGACAATTTCCTGTTGATTATCCACATTCAGTATTAAGTTTGCGTACTCCTGCCGATTATGCAAACCGTTTGTCTATACACGTTAATCATTTAAATAAAGTGGTAAAAGATCCTACTGGAAAAACTACCTCTACAATGATTGCGGAAAGAATAATCAAAGAATGTACCCAGTATTTATTACATAGTAATTTTTCTATTTCAGAAATTGCTTATAGCTTGGGATTTGAAAATATAGCCTATTTCAGTAAATTCTATCGTAAGCACACAGGAAAATCGCCAAGCGAGATTAGAGAACAACAATTATTTGATTTGTGCAAATGATGCTTTGAATAGTGTTAATCAGCCATATTTCCATTACCTAATTTTGTACCGACTAAAAAATATAAATAATGAAGTACAGAAAATTAGGCAAAACAGAAGTAAACCTATCCGCTATCGGATTGGGTTGTATGGGAATGAGTGCTGCGTATGGAGTAGCCGATGAAAAAGAAAGCATTAAGACATTGCATTGTGCTTTAGAACTTGGTATTGATTTCTGGGATACTGCGGATGTGTATGGAAATGGTGCTAATGAAGAATTGCTATCCAAAGTATTAGCAGAAAAAAGAAATCAGATTTTCATTGCAACAAAATTTGGTTTTCGCTTACGCAATAGTCAAGGTAGCGTGTTCGCTGGTGGTGAAAGTTATGTGGATGCTTCTCCAAGATATGTAAAACAAGCTGTAGAGAACAGCCTGAAAAGATTAAATATCGAAACTATAGATTTGTATTATGCGCATCGGATTGACCCCACAATACCAATCGAAGAAACAGTTGAAGCTATGGCAGAGTTAGTAAAAGAGGGTAAAGTACGCTATTTGGGACTAAGCGAATGTTCTTCTGAGTCACTGAAAAGAGCTTGTAATGTTCATCCTATATCTGCGGTTGAAAGTGAATATTCTTTATTAACACATGATGTCGAAAAAGAGATTCTGCCATTGACAAAAGAATTAGGTGTAACTTTAGTTCCATTTTCACCGTTAGGCAGAGGTTTAGTAACAAATACTATCAACGTAAATACATTGGAAGAACATGATTTCCGCAAGCATTTGCCACGTTATAACGGTAAATATTGGGAAAATAATCAAAAACTGGCTATCGAAATTGCAGAAATAGCAGAAAGCAAAGGAATAACCCCAGCTCAACTTGCTTTAGCTTGGATATTGGCACAAAGTGAAAATATAATTCCTATTCCGGGAACTAAACATATTAAGTATTTAGAAGAAAATGCAAAAGCGGTAGATGTAAATCTATCAACGGAAGATGTTTCTAATATACAACTGCTTTTAAAAAAATATCCTAATATTGGTAACAGATATAATGAATATGATTTTCAGTTTGTGAATAAATAACTTATTAAAAAAGGAAGTTCTACCACGTTGGTAGGGCTTCTTTCTATAATTCCCATAATGAATAATTTGTTGGAACAGAGATTCTTCCGATTATTATCGGAATACTCACAGCGTAAAGTTTCTGCATCTGAATTTGCAGAAGCTATTGAAGAACTGGCTATCCATTTAGCCGATTTTAGTATCAATGAACAGGATTACAGCGTTTTATTACGTTATTTTTCTTTTGGCTTGCATCGTCTTAAATCGTATCGTGTACGGTTTGAGCAAGAAAAAAATACCCTATTTGCATTTGATTGATGAAGCAATAGAACTAATCAAAACAGAAGTACGCATAGTGAATTTGCGTATCAAATACCCCGAACAATTTCAGCAACATGCAAATAAGCTATTCCTTTCTCCTCTTCATTTAGCTGACAAAACAAGCCTTATCAATATCATGGAAATAGTCAGTGGTTTATTCCTGTCAAAACGTGTAATATATCAGAATGGAAAACCTATTCACCTGACAGACTTAGGCAAAGCCTTTGAATGGCTACTCAATATTAAGTTAGGTGATTATCACCAAAAATACATGGATGTTATCAAGCGTAAACCAGCCAAACTAACGGAGTTCCTTAATGAACTGGCAAACCTTATCCGCAAAGAACACGAAAATAAAGGGTATAGATAATCAATAACTTAGCATCAATTTATACGGGGTAGCGTATGCTACCCTGTAATTTATTTGCTTCCCTTTTCTGAAATTTGCTTCATCAATCGATTGGTAATCATTAGTGTATAACCTAAAAAATGGAGCAAATTATGTATGTAGATAATTACGAGTTCAAAGACTGGATGCAAAAACTATTTGATAAACTGGATGAAGTAGGCAAAGACGTAAAGAGTTTGCAGACCAACCCCGAAGTAATGCCGAATGATAAACTTTTGGATAATCAGGATTTATGCTTGCTATTTAAAGTAAGCACCCGAACATTACAGAGATTGAGAAGCAAGAAACTACTACCTTTTATGATGATTAGCGGAAAAGCCTATTATCGGGCTTCCGATGTGCGAGAGTTCATAAAGGAACGGTTCGATGTGGGGACGCTCCGAAAGTTCGAGAAAGAACACGGAACGGATAAGTAAGTATGAAATTCATCCCGAAGCTGTACACGTGGCAGTTTCGGGATATTTTTCTTTTGGCAAGCCTGTACTTACTTCTCTGCCGATATTATCCCCTCTTCCCTATAAGACGCTTCAAACTGTTTGGTAAGCGCAATAATCTGTTGGTTCGTCTTTATGAGTTCAACAGTGTATTGTTCCAATTTATAAAGCAAGGCAAGTGCTTTCTTTTCCGCAAAATTGGAATGGAGTTCTTTCACTGTTTGGTTATACAGTATGCCTATGCTTTTGAATTGGGCGAATAACTGGGAAAGTTGAATATAATAATCAACCTTGCTTTTATCAATTCTAAGCACCTTAAACGACTTCCCAAAGATACAGTTCTTAATGAAATGTGCCTTTACCTTGTAACCTGACTGGTCGTAAAAGGCTAAGAACTTGGCGTTCTCCACATCATCCAAATTCAGGGAATAACGGTGTGTTCGTGGGTCAAGTTTCGGCTTGCGCCCACCTTTGTTAAATGACTTCTTTTTCTGTTCCATAATGATAATTTTTTACTGGTTTTACGACTTCGGAGTAAAACTAACCACCTGAAAAGGTGGCAAGGTTTTGAGGCACAAAAAATGAAATGAGTGCCTTAGAACACAACTTGCTGTTATCATGTGATAACAAAATTCTTCCTTTGGTCAGATTGCAAAAGCAAGCGGTTCGGCTTTTCCTCTGTCTATTTATCGGTTACAAAATTACAGACAGCAGTTTGCCCCTGAAATATACCCTATTACGCCAAATTGCGACACAAACGGACAAAGTACCCCCATTTTTAAAAGCATTTGTTTTGACCCTTTTCTTTGCTGAAAATTGATTGAATGGTGGCAATATATATGACAGTCAAACAAGGCTTAAATACAGTTTTAAAACATGTTTTAAAGCCGTTTAAAGATTTGCCAACATTGCCATAAAACAGGCTTACCACTTTTCAATCATTATCAAAAATCAATCAACCTATTTATAAATCATTAAAATCTGAAAGTATGGCAGAAGTAAAACAATCATTACAGAAAACAGCAAGCAAGGAACAGGAAAACTATAAATCGGTGTTCCTTAAAAAGCGGTCACTTTGCAATCGTCAAAGCGTGTACATAAGTGGAGAGATACAAAAACGTATCATGCAGATTGTAGGCGTGATTACAAACAAACAGGTAAGCATCGGAAATTTCATTGATAACGTACTGGAAGAACATCTTAATACGCATAATGATGTCCTTTCGGTTCTCTACCGGGAAGAAATGCAAAAAGGAATATTCAACCAGCCAAAAGAGAATAAAGAATGAATATCGTAACTATTGAGGAACAGACCTTTAAACTGGTATGCAGTCGGTTCGCCAACTTTGCTAATCAGGTGGAACGCATTTGCAGGTTGAACAACCATCAGTCCGATAAATGGCTGTCAGGTCGTGAAGTGTGTGCCCTGCTCGGCATCAGCATCCGAAGTTTGCAGAACTACCGGGACAGTGGTAAACTGGGTTACTCCCAAATTGGGAATAAGCTGTACTATAAATCTGCCGATATTGAAAGACTGGTTGCCGAATGTACGGCAAACTATCTTTCAGGAAAGAAAAGCAACTATATATAACCAATAAATAAGTATCGCCTTATGACAAGAAAACAAGATGACAATTCAGAAACAAACCAATCTTTCACCCTCCCGGCTATTGTCGGGACGTGGGAAAGTTTAAATCTCCATCCTGCGGTAATGATATACCAAAGTAAGAAAAAGTATCTCCTTTCGATGCTCCATGTATCGGATAATGGACAGGTGCAACCAGCCACTTACGAGATACAAAAGGAAGATAACCGTTATTTCTTCGTTTCAGCCTTTAAACGGCTTTATATCGGCTATGACAAGGTAAAAGACAGCCTTTCCATTTCTTATTATGGTGATTACCTGCGTAATTGAATATGTGTATATACCAATCATTTAAGCTAACTATAAATCAATATGGAACTAATAAACAGCAACAGTGAAATGATAAAAGAGTTCTTTCAATCTATGGATAGAATGTTAGACGGTATTAGCAGGTTGGCAAAGGAAAGCAGACCGCATTTGAACGGTGAAAAGTTTCTAAACAACCGGGAAGCATCCAACTATCTGAAAGTAAGCATCCGTACCCTGCAAGAATGGAGAGATACGGGCGTTATCCCTTACATTCAGATAAAAGGCAAAATAATCTACCGTCAAAAGCGATATAGAACGGCTTTTGCAGACCTACTACAACAAGGAACGGCAGGAATAACCTACCATCCTTTAAAAAACACATTTTTTCCAAAACTGACTAAGAACATTAACTTTATTAGTGTAGTAGTCCGTCTGTACAAGCCTTTGGAAGAAAATACAACCCGGAGCGCAGCGCAGGTGTGGAGATTTTCTTTCAAATCCGTAGGGCTTGGGCTTGAACGGACGGAATACGGAGCTTACATTTGTTAATGTTTTATTCAGATTTGGAAAATTCCTCTTAAAAAGAAATCAAACAAAATCACATTGCACCCAATAAAATTCCGTATATTTGTTTTTAAATACTAAAATCATGGAAAATAGAATATTAGAATTTATTGGACATTATAATACTGCACCATTTTTATTTGTTGGGTCTGGATTTTCACGTAGATATTTAGGCTTAGAAGATTGGGAAGGATTGCTAAAACGGTTTGCTACATTAAATAATGTAGATTATCAATATTACTTTTCATCTTCTGGTGGTAAGCTACCTCGAATAGCATCTTTAATTGCGGAAGACTTACATGAACGATGGTGGAAATTGCCTGAATATGAAAAAAGTAGAAATAGATATAAAGAATATAATACAAATAAATATTCTGCATTAAAAATAGAAATATCTCATTATCTGAAAGGGAAAATGGATATCAAAATCCAAGATAAAATACTTTTAGAAGAATTAGATTTATGCAAAAAAATAGTTATAGACGGTATTATAACAACAAACTACGATAACTTATTAGAAAAAATATTTAGTGATTTTAAAACATATATCGGTCAAGAAGAATTGTTCTTTTCATCTCCTCAAGGAGTTGGAGAAATATATAAAATACATGGCTGTCAATCCAAACCTAACTCCTTAATATTAACCGATGAAGATTATATTTCTTTTGAAAAGAAAAATCCATATTTAGCAGCTAAATTACTTACGATATTTACAGAGCATCCAATCATTTTTATTGGTTATTCTTTAACCGATGAAAACATTCTCAAAATTTTAAACTCAATAGCACAATGTTTAACAAGTGACAACCTGCAAAAATTAAAAAATAGACTTATTTTTATTCAATATAATGTATCTCAACAAGAGATAGAATATGCAACTCATACGATAGCACATGAAGAAATACGTATTCCTGTAAAAACTATTACAATGAGTGATTTTAGACCACTATTTCTTGCATTATCATCTATTAAGAGAAAATTTCCAGCAGGTTTACTTCGCTTATTAAAAGAACATGTATATGAACTTGTTATGACAACAGACTCATCATCTAAAGTTTATGTACAAAATATTGATTCAAAAGAAGACATCAAAAATTTAGATGTTGTTTTGGGGATAGGTGCTATTAATAAAGTTGTAAAGGCTGGATATAGACGTTATGAACGGAAAGATTTGATTGAAGATATTCTTATAAAAGATAAATCGTTGAATAATAATGATATTGTAAATGTTACTTTACCAGCTTTATTAAAGGGCACAAAATATCTGCCATTCTTTAAATATTTGGTCAATTCAAATTACTATCAAGAGCAGAAACCTATAGACACTGTTGATGAAAGAATTATAAAACATCACTTATTGGCTATACAACATAAATTTTATGAGCCTACCGGAAAATATGACATTAGGAAGAAAAAAGATGTTGCATCTTATCAGGAAACAATGATTGATTTTATCGATGAATTTGGTTTAGAATATATTAAATATATACCATATCTAAAAAAAGACAAAATCAACTCTGACGATTTATTTGAAATTTTGAATAAGCATATTTCTGTTTTAGAAGGAAATAATGAAAATCTAAAAAGCGTTTTTTACAAAATGATATGCTATTATGATTTTCTCAAATATCATTTAGGAAAATGATTCAAGAAAAAATAGGCAATCAATAGCATGGCATATAGCTATTGATTGCCCTCATTCTTTATTTTATAAGAAAATTTCTCTCTACATTTGCCATATCACGCATAATAGAGCTATCCAAAACCTTTGCATAGTGCTGTGTCATTCTTATATTGGAATGTCCCAAAATTTTAGACACATTTTCCATTGATACATCATTAGCGAGAAAAACTACGGTAGCCGCAGTATGACGTGCAACATGCGTAGTTAGGCGTTTGGTAATGCCGCATAAATCAGCGATTTCTTTTAAGTAGGCATTCATGCGCTGATTACTGATTACAGGCAAAAGTACACCTTTCTTTATACACTCTATATTATCTTCATATTTCCTCAATATCCTTTGAGGAATAGACAAAACAGGAATGTTACACATCTGATTGGTTTTCTGTCGTGCCTTGCGTATCCACAAAGCACCGTTATTGTCTTTTATTAGGTGTTCACGGCTTAACTGCTGCACATCCACGAAAGCAAGTGCAGTAAAACAGCAAAAGATAAAAATATCTCTTACCTGCTCCAGCCGTTTGATAGCAAATTCCTTGTTCATCAGAATATCCAGTTCTTCACGTGAAAGAAATTCTACATTTACTTCTTCCTGCTTGAAGTGGATGCCGTAAAACGGGTTTTTCTTTATCCAGTCGTTAGCCAAAGCAATACGAACAACTTTTTTCAAATTCTTCAAATGTTTCAATGCAGAGTTGTTTTGGCAATGCTTCTCTGTTTTCAACCAAAAATCAAAATCACGAATAAATTGCCCATCCAGTTCTGCCAGCATTATATCATCACGGTGGTAGCAACTACGGATATATTCTTTCAAGCGGTTTATTGAAGTATCAAACTTGGTAACGGTGCTTTCCGTATATTCTTTGCCAATCAGGGCACGACATTTTTCGTTATGCTCTGCATACACTTCCAGCAAGGTACGCTGTACCTTGTCCCGTCCGTAGAAACAATCCTTTATAATATCGGCTGTTATCGGTTTGTTGTCTATCTCCAATTCACGGTGTATCTGCAATACTTTGGCACGAACCGTATTGATATAGTGGTTCAGTTCGATGGCTACCCGGTCTTTTCCTTTGGAACATTCCTTTTTCTGATTCCATAAATCTACGGGAATGCTCCGTTTAATCATAACTTCGGCTACTCGCTTGTTTACGGTGATGCGCATACAAATAGGAGCTTCACCGTTTTTCAAAAGTTTCGCTTTCTTGATGATGAACAATACGCTTAGTGTGTTTCTTTTCACTGCTCCCATAATTTTTTGTTTTTTAAGTGGTACAAAATTAGTTTGCTACACTCAAAAACCAGCTACGCAAAAAGCTGATAATCAAAGACAAAAGCGTCAATTCGTGGGAGCAAAAACAGTTTTCAAAAAGTCCCACGAATAAGCCACGTGAGAACTGCTTTAAACCGCTATTTTTTGCCTAAGCGGGGAAAAAGAAAAAGCTCTGAAATTCAAAGATTTCAGAGCTTTGCTTTCATTTGCTATTTGCTTTCGCGGTGCGTACGGGACTCGAACCCGTGACCCCATGCGTGACAGGCATGTATTCTAACCAACTGAACTAACGCACCAATAATTTTAATAAATCGAAAAAAGACTTTTGCGGTGCGTACGGGACTCGAACCCGTGACCCCATGCGTGACAGGCATGTATTCTAACCAACTGAACTAACGCACCAGAATTTCATTTCTTAATTGCTATCTCTCTCGATTGCGGTTGCAAAGGTAGGCATTTTTCCGAAACCTGCAATAGCTGAACGAAAAGTTTTTTGAAAAAAATGAAGCTGTTTTGGCTTAGTTCCTCATTCTGAACGTATTTAGTTTGAAAAAAAAGTGTGAAAAAATAATAGTCTTATCAGGTCTCGGTTATCTTCCTGTTTTTCCATTCGGATAATACTTATTCATTTTATATGCCTAAAATCTTTCTATCTGTTATAAATCTATCTTTTAATTCAAACTTCCTGCTCTGATTTTTCGTGGTTTTGCAATAATTCGTTATTTTTGCGAACTAAATGTAGAACATTAAAATGAAAGTAGCAGTTATCAAATATAATGCAGGCAACATCCGTTCTGTGGACTATGCCTTGAAGCGCTTAGGGGTGGAAGCAGTGATTACATCTGATAAAGAGGTGCTGAAAGCTGCCGATAAAGTGATCTTTCCCGGGGTGGGAGAGGCCGAGACTACCATGCTTCATCTCAAGGAGAGTGGCATGGATCGTTTCATTAAAGAACTCCGTCAGCCGGTGCTGGGCATTTGCCTGGGCATGCAACTGATGTGCCGCTTCTCCGAAGAGGGGAATGTCGATTGTCTGGGTATTTTCGATACCGATGTGAAACGTTTTGCTCCTCGGAAGCACGAGGAAAAAGTTCCCCACATGGGATGGAATACCATCAGCTGCCTGAAGAGTGACCTGTTCAAAGGATTCACCCTTGATGAATTTGTCTATTTCGTACATAGTTATTATGTGCCCGTCAGTGAATTTACCGCTGCCGAAACCGATTACATCCGGCCTTTCAGTGCCGCTTTGCATAAAGATAATTTCTATGCCACCCAGTTTCATCCCGAAAAAAGCGGTGAGGCGGGCGAAAGAATTATAAAGAATTTCCTGGAGCTTTAGTCCCTCCGGGATTTTAAACCGTAAATTGAAAACAGACAGATGATAGAATTGATTCCGGCCATTGATATTATCGACGGGAAGTGCGTACGCCTCTCCCAGGGAGATTATGGCAGTAAAAAGGTATATAATGAAAATCCGGTAGAAGTTGCCAAAGAGTTTGAGGCCAACGGTATCCGGCGTTTGCACGTGGTGGATCTGGATGGAGCCGCTTCGCATCATGTGGTCAACTACCGGACACTCGACTTGATAGCCAGTCGCACATCGTTGATTATCGATTTCGGCGGTGGGTTGAAGAGTGATGAAGATCTGATAATTGCTTTTGAGAATGGTGCGCAGATGGTGACCGGCGGTAGTATTGCCGTCAGGAACCCTGACCTGTTTTGCCGTTGGATCGACCGTTATGGCAGTGGGAAAATCATTTTGGGAGCCGATGTTAAAGATCGTAGAATAGCTGTCAACGGATGGAAAGACGAAAGTACTTGTGAACTTTTCCCTTTCTTGAAAGATTATACCCAGAAAGGAATTGAGAAAGTGATCTGTACCGATATCAGTTGTGACGGCATGCTGGCGGGGCCATCTTTGGATTTATACAAAGAGATTCTGGCAGAGCATCCCACTCTTTATCTGATAGCCAGTGGCGGTGTGAGCAGTATAGCCGATATTGAAGCGTTGCACGAAGCTGGGGTACCTGCCGTTATTTTCGGTAAAGCCCTTTATGAAGGACGTATTACTTTGAAAGAGCTTCAGGCATTTCTTTAACGGCAGCATAGCGGGGCAGAGTTGTGTTTATGCCTGTCGAAAGTCCGGTGTGTGCTTTGTAGTGAATCATTTGTCAAACGTAAAATCGTAAATATATAGTTGTGTTAGCAAAAAGAATCATACCTTGTCTTGATATCAAAGACGGTCAGACCGTAAAGGGGACGAATTTCGTAAACTTGCGCCAAGCCGGTGATCCGGTGGAGTTGGGACGTGCTTATAGCGAGCAGGGGGCAGACGAGTTGGTTTTTCTCGACATTACGGCCAGCCACGAAGGTCGCAAAACTTTTGCCGAGCTTGTTCGGCGGATAGCTGCCAATATCAGTATTCCGTTTACTGTCGGGGGGGGGATCAACGAGTTGAGTGATGTGGACCGCCTGCTCAATGCCGGTGCCGACAAGATTTCCATCAACTCTTCCGCTATCCGTCATCCGCAGTTGATCGATGATATTGCCAAGCATTTCGGGTCGCAGGTATGTGTGCTTGCGGTAGATGCCAAGCAGACTGAGAACGGGTGGAAGTGCTATCTCAATGGCGGACGTATCGAAACCGACAAGGAATTGACGGCATGGACCAAAGAAGCTCAGGAGCGCGGAGCCGGCGAAGTGTTGTTCACCAGTATGAATCACGATGGTGTGAAGACCGGATATGCCAATGAAGCCCTGGCCGAGTTGGCTTCTCAACTCTCCATTCCCGTTATTGCATCGGGTGGGGCCGGACAAATGGAGCACTTCCGTGATGCTTTTACGCTCGGTAAAGCGGATGCCGCACTGGCAGCCAGTGTTTTTCACTTCGGAGAAATTAAAATTCCCGAATTAAAATCGTATCTTTGCGGCCAGGGAATTACCGTCAGGTAGAAAGCGTAAGCAAATCTTAGCCTGAAGATTAAAGAAAGAATAGAAACGAATCAGACTCACCACAGAGTAGCACAGGGTTCCACAGAGATGGTTTTCTCTTAATATCCTAAAAACAAGAGATTAAAACGCTGTGAGACTCCATGTTACTTTGTGGTGAATCAAACTCAAAAATATAATAAATAAGAACCATGGATTTAGATTTTGATAAAATGAACGGACTCGTTCCGGCCATCATACAAGACAACGACACCCGCAAGGTGCTGATGCTTGGCTTCATGAATAAAGAGGCTTACGAGAAGACTGTTGAAACCGGGAAAGTAACCTTTTTCAGCCGTACCAAGAACCGTTTGTGGACCAAAGGCGAAGAGAGTGGTAATTTCCTGAATGTCGTTTCTATTAAAGAAGATTGCGACAAAGACACGTTGTTGATTCAGGTAAATCCTGTCGGCCCGGTATGCCATACCGGCACCGATACTTGCTGGGGCGAGAAGAACGAAGAGCCGGTCATGTTCCTCAAACTGTTGCAGGACTTCATCGACAGACGTCACGAAGAGATGCCCGAGAAGTCGTATACCACCAGCTTGTTTCAGTCCGGCATCAACAAGATAGCGCAGAAAGTAGGCGAAGAGGCGGTGGAAACAGTGATCGAGGCTACCAACGGTACAGATGACCGTTTGATATACGAAGGTTCCGACCTGATTTACCACCTGATTGTATTGCTGACCTCTAAAGGATACCGCATCGAAGATCTGGCACGCGAATTGCAGATAAGACATAGCGACTCATGGACGAAACACTGATTCACTATACCGATGTAGAGATACATCAGCAGGAACTCTGTGTGCTGAGCGAAGTTAATTTGCAACTGCACAAGGGGGAGTTCGTTTATTTGGTGGGTAAAGTGGGCTCCGGCAAGACCAGCCTGCTCAAAACCCTCTATGGCGAGCTCGATGTGACTGCCGGTGAGGCCGAAGTGCTCGGTTATCGGATGACATCCATCAAGCGCAAGCACATTCCGCAGTTGCGGCGCAAGCTGGGCATTGTTTTTCAGGATTTCCAACTGCTCACCGATCGTACGGTGAACGATAATCTGGAGTTTGTGCTTCGTGCCACCGGATGGAAGAATAAACAGGAAATCAAGGAACGCATAGCCGAAGTACTCAACCTTGTCGGGATGGAGAACAAGGGCTATAAACTGCCAAACGAGCTTTCGGGCGGTGAGCAGCAGCGCATCGTGATAGCGCGTGCCATGCTCAACTCTCCGGAGATTATCCTGGCGGACGAACCTACCGGAAACCTCGATGTAGAGACCGGAAAAGCCATTGTAGAGTTGTTGCATAACATCTGTCAGGCCGGATCGCTGGTAGTGATGACCACTCACAACCTCCAGTTGGTAGCCGAATATCCCGGACAGGTATACCGGTGCGCCGAACATCGCATTGTCAATGTGACGGACGAATTTGTGAAGAAAGAAAATAATTAATATACATACTAATTTTAACACAGTAACGAAAATGAAAGTTTTAAAGTTTGGAGGAACTTCCGTAGGTTCTGCACAGCGGATGAAGGAAGTGGCCAAATTGATTACCGATGGTGAAAGAAAGATTGTTGTCCTCTCGGCTATGTCGGGCACAACAAACACATTGGTGGAGATTTCCGACTATCTGTACAAGAAGAATCCGGAAGGTGCCAACGAGATTATCAATAAGCTGGAGGCTAAATATAAACAGCATGTTGACGAACTTTACGCTACTGAGGAGTATAAACAGAAAGGCCTGGAGGTCATAAAATCTCATTTCGACTACATCCGTTCATACACCAAAGACCTCTTTACATTGTTCGAAGAGAAAGTGGTGCTGGCACAGGGCGAGCTGATCTCCACCGCTATGGTCAACTACTACTTGCAGGAGTGCGGTGTGAAGTCCGTGTTGCTTCCGGCTTTGGAATATATGCGTACTGATAAGAATGCGGAACCCGATCCTGTTTATATTAAGGATAAACTTCAGGCACAATTGGATCTCTATCCGGATGCTGAAATTTATATCACTCAGGGATTCATCTGCCGCAATGCTTATGGCGAGATTGATAACTTGCAGCGTGGCGGAAGCGACTATACCGCTTCATTGGTCGGTGCTGCCATTCACGCTTCCGAAATTCAGATCTGGACGGATATCGACGGTATGCACAATAACGACCCGCGCATTGTCGACAAAACGGCCCCGGTGCGTCAGCTGCACTTTGAAGAGGCTGCCGAGTTGGCTTATTTCGGTGCCAAGATTCTACACCCGACTTGTATCCAGCCGGCTAAGTATGCCAACATACCGGTTCGCCTGCTGAACACGATGGATCCGCATGCCCCGGGTACATTGATTTCCAATGATACCGAAAAGGGCAAGATCAAGGCTGTTGCTGCCAAGGGTAATATTACTGCCATTAAGATTAAATCGAGCCGCATGTTGCTGGCACACGGTTTCCTCCGCAAGGTATTCGAAATCTTCGAGAGCTACCAGACTTCCATCGATATGATCTGTACATCTGAGGTAGGAGTTTCCGTATCTGTCGATAACACCAAGCATCTCAACGAGATCCTGGATGACCTGAAGAAGTACGGAACCGTTACCGTCGACAAGGATATGTGTATCATCTGTGTCGTGGGTGACTTGGAATGGGAGAATGTAGGTTTCGAAGCCAAAGCGCTCGATGCCATGCGTGACATCCCCGTGCGTATGATTTCGTTTGGCGGTAGCAACTATAATATCTCCTTCCTGATTCGTGAGTGCGACAAGAAGGTGGCTTTACAGTCGCTCAGCGACATGTTGTTCAACGGCAAATAGAAACCGAATTAGGTTCACCACAGAGTGACACAGAGTCTCACAGAGTTTTAATCTTTTGATAATATAATAGGATGATGAAGAGAAAAAACTTTCCCTGTGAGACTCTGTGTGACTCTGTGGTAGATCAAACTCAAAACTGATTAGTAACTTTTCAAAATGAAAACTGTATTCCCCATTCATAAATTTCGCGAGTTGCCGACTCCTTTCTATTATTATGATACGAAAGTGCTTCGCGACACGCTGGCGTGCGTCAACCGTGAGGTGGCACGTTACGACAATTTCAGTGTACACTATGCCGTCAAGGCCAATGCCAATCCTAAGGTACTGACCATCATCCGCGAAAGTGGACTGGGTGCCGATTGTGTCAGCGGAGGTGAAATCCGCGCTGCCATCAAGGCCGGTTTCCCTGCCGGGAAGATCGTTTTTGCCGGAGTCGGTAAGGCTGATTGGGAAATCGACCTGGGACTCGATTACGATATTTTCTGTTTCAATGTCGAGTCGGTGCCTGAGTTGGAAGTCATCAACGAGCTGGCTGCCGCCAAAGGTAAAGTTGCCAATGTAGCTTTCCGCATCAATCCCAATGTAGGTGCGCATACCCATGCCAATATCACTACCGGATTGGCCGAAAACAAATTCGGTATCAGCATGCACGATATGGATAAGGTGATCGACGTGGCTTTGGAGCTGAAGCATGTGAAGTTCATCGGTCTTCATTTCCACATCGGTTCTCAGATTCTCGATATGGGCGATTTCATAGCGCTATGCAACCGTGTCAACGAATTGCAGGATAAGCTCGAAGCCCGTCACATCCTTGTGGAGCATATCAACGTAGGCGGTGGGCTGGGCATCGATTATGATCACCCCAACCGTCAGCCTATTCCGGATTTTGCCGACTATTTCCGTACATACGACGAGCACCTGAAGCTTCGTCCGCATCAGACTTTGCATTTTGAGCTGGGACGTGCCATCACGGGACAATGCGGTTCGCTGATTTCAAAAGTACTTTATGTCAAGCAAGGTACCAACAAGCAATTTGCCATCCTCGATGCGGGCATGACCGATTTGATTCGTCCCGCCCTCTATCAGGCACATCACAAGATGGAGAACCTTACTTCCCAAGATCCTGTGGTCGAAACTTATGACGTGGTGGGCCCCATCTGTGAGTCGTCCGACGTATTCGGCAAGGCTGTCGATCTGAATAAGGTGAAGCGTGGCGATCTGATAGCCCTTCGTTCTGCCGGTGCTTATGGCGAGATTATGGCTTCAGGCTATAACTGCCGTGAACTGCCGAAAGGGTACATCTCAGAGGAGTTGGTGTAATGCTGTCATAGGCCGGCTGTCCGGTAGTCCGGATGATTTAAGGAAGATTTCTCTTCTTTTTTCACTTTCTCCGAACAACCTTTCTTTTAAAATTGTTATTTTTGTAGTGATTTTAATAACCTAAAATGAATACGATCATGATTTCAGAAAAATTACAGAATGCAATTAACGAGCAGATTTCAGCCGAGATGTGGTCTTCTAATCTGTATTTGTCTATGTCTTTCTATTTTGAAAGAGAAGGTTTCAGCGGTTTTGCACACTGGATGAAGAAGCAATCTCAGGAAGAGATGGGGCATGCTTATGCCATGGCCGATTATATTATCAAACGCGGCGGTATAGCCAAAGTAGATAAGATTGACGTTGTTCCCACCGGTTGGGGTACTCCTCTTGAAGTGTTTGAGCACGTCTTTGAGCACGAACGCCATGTTTCTAAACTGGTAGATGCCTTGGTTGACATTGCCGCAGCCGAAAAAGATAAAGCGACTCAGGATTTCCTTTGGGGATTCGTTCGCGAACAAGTAGAAGAAGAAGCCACCGCTCAAGGGATTGTCGATAAGATTAAGAGAGCCGGTGATGCCGGTATCTTCTTTATCGATTCTCAGCTCGGTCAGAGATAAGTTCCGGCCGACGCAAGCCTGAACGATGGACAGTAAACGATGAACAAGCTATGCGATGCAGCGTGGCCTGTTCATCGTTTATGGTTTAAAGGCGGTTCATCTTATTTCTTCCGCCGTATGCTTGGATAGTTCTTTTTTAAAACTTATATTTGTAGGATAGATATTATTCGTATATGATGGAACAGAAAGACAGGTATATTCGTTTTGATTGGGCGGTGAAACGCCTGTTGCGTAACAAGGCCAATTT
>OBXF01000308.1_pt1 | contig 50849 bp, 39 predicted proteins | sample 1495371 | NCBI WGS metagenome assembly OBXF01 (sample SAMEA2580143, study PRJEB22360) | human gut metagenome | biome: human gut; feature: human-associated habitat; material: faeces | place: Denmark | collected 2008/2010 | reverse complement strand
GAGAGGAAGAGAACGACCCCGTTTAATGGTTGACGAAGCTTTAGGACCTCGCCAAGTATCTACTAGTTCAGACGCAGCTCGGTGGACGGTGCGAACAGGTGCATCTTTGCCGGATCAATCTTGATCTTGACCGTGGCACCAACCTGCGGCAGAGCGCGCGGGTTCACACGAATCGTGGTGAGCTTGTTCTGATCGGACATGACCTGAGAAGCCTCAGCTGCGGAGCCATCGGTGACGATGTTGCCGTAGATGTAGCCATCGGAGCCCAGATCCTCGACGTTGACGACCTTCAGGGAGAAGGCGTTCGGGTCATCAGCCGGAGCCAGGCCAGCGTCCTCAGGACGGAAGCCGACCACAATCTGGCCGTTGTCCTCCGGAGTGAGCTTGGCGACGGCATCAGCCGGCAGATCCACGGTGTCCTCACCGATCTTCGCCTTGCCGTTGACCACCGGGTGGGTGTTCAGGTTCATCGACGGGGAGCCGATGAAGCCGGCGACGAAGACGTTGGCCGGACGATCATACAGCTCGGTCGGAGCACCGACCTGCTGCAGGATACCGAGCTTGATGACGGCGATGCGATCGCCCATCGTCAGAGCCTCGGTCTGATCGTGGGTCACGTACAGGGTGGTGACACCCAGCTGGCGCTGCAGAGCAGCGATCTGGGTACGGGTCTGCACGCGGAGCTTGGCATCAAGGTTGGACAGAGGCTCATCCATGAGGAAGACCTTCGGCTCACGGACGATTGCACGGCCCATGGCCACGCGCTGACGCTGGCCACCGGACAGAGCCTTCGGCTTACGATCGAGGTACTCGGTCAGGTCGAGGATCTCAGCGGCCTTCTCGACGCGCTTGCGGATCTCTTCCTTCGGGGTGCCGGCGATCTTCAGAGCGAAGCCCATGTTGTCGGCCACGGTCATGTGCGGGTACAGAGCGTAGTTCTGGAACACCATTGCGATGTCGCGGTCCTTCGGCTGCATCGTGGTGACATCCTTGCCACCGATGAGGATGCGGCCCTTGTTGACCTCTTCCAGGCCGGCGAGCATACGAAGGGTCGTAGACTTACCGCAGCCAGAGGGGCCGACGAGGACGAGGAACTCGCCATCCTTGATATCAAGATTCAGATCATCCACGGAGGGCTTGTCGTTGCCCGGGTAGATACGAGTGACGTGGTCGAAAACGACTTCTGCCATAATTACTAATCCTTTCAGAGGCAGGTACGTGCCTCACGATCCGTTGTAAAGGGATTTGTTCTTTACTGTGCTTCCGCCCTCGCTACCGACATACAACTTTGCTCTCGGAAACTGCAAGCTTCAGCGTTTACTTTTTTCCGGTTCAGTGAAGGTTCTCTTCGTTGAGCCAAGATTCACTATACACGGCCTTGCGACCAAGGCAAGTGGCGTGTCTGAAATGTAGGTAACATTTGAGCACTCCGCCATATTGTGTTGAGTGCTTCTCCCGTATGGAACGAAAATAAGAGCAACCAGGGTGCCTCGGGCAAGACGATGCTCCTCTATGCAGCGGAGGAATCTTTCTGGGCTCGTACGATGAACGTGATCTCGCCACTACCCGGCGCATGCAACGTGGTACCGAACGCAATCGTGGAGCCGAATGCATCGATTACGGTGGAGTCCATCTCCAAAACCTGGGTACCATCGGGCACTCCGAAATACCATGCCATCCGCGTATCCAACGCATGCACGCGCACGGCGGCATCGTTCTCTACCAAACGCACCGCGTAATTATGTTCCAGAAAGTCATATAGCGACTGATGGCTGAAATCCTGATCGACCACCTTCGGGAACCGCGCCGCCGACAAGAACGTGATCACATGCTGCTTGAGCTTATCATCCACGTACCGCAGCCTCTCCAGTCGAACCAAGTCGGCATCATCCGGCAATCCCAGACGTTGCGCGGCCTTTGCGTTACGCACCACGGCATTGTCAAGCACCTTGGTGTCCACCGTATTGCCAAGATCGGCCTGTTGACGGAAAAAACCTCGAATATGGTCGCTAATCACCTCATGCTGGGACTCACCTTGCTTGGCAGTGCGAAATGTACCTCTACCCTGCTCTCGAACCAACAGGCCATCTTGAATCAAATCATCCACTGCATGACGCAGCGTGATACGACTTACCCCATACTGGTCACAGAGCTCCGGCTCGGGCGGCAATTGTTCGCCTGAATACATCGCCTGCGCACGCTGGCGAAGATTGTCCCTAACCGCAATATACTTCGGTACACCTTCCGCCATGGTTGTCCTCCTTGCCTTCCTTTACGACTGTACTGTGCCACGGATACACGAACCGCCGGGATTGGCAACCCATTCCCGGCGGTTCGCAGGCCGCCCTACATATATCTGCAGAGCGGCCATGCACCGATTATTTCGCTTCTACGGCAGCCTTCTTCTTCTCACGCGCACTCATCGCAAACGATGCGGCATAGAACACCACGACCGAAGCGATAATACCAATGATGAGACCAATCTGACCACCCTTGCCGAACTGGCCAAGCAAAATACCAGCAACACCATAATCCGCATCAGAATATGTGGCATTCGCCATGCCGGTGTCGCCAAGCACAGGCAGCAGGAAAAGCGGCAGGAATGTAATCGCCAAACCATTGACGAAGGAGCCAATCACCGCACCACGTACGCCGCCCTGTCCGTTACCGATTACACCGGTGGCGCCGCCGGTCATGAAGTGAGCCACAATACCCGGGATAATGATGGTGGAACCGGCCAGAGCCATGATTCCCATACCGACCACACCACCAACGAAGCTGGAGATGAAGCCGATAAGCACAGCATTGGGGGCGAAGGTGAAGATCATCGGCACGTCAAGGGCCGGCTTCGAGTTCTTCACGAGCTTCTCGGAAATACCCTTGAACGCAGGTACGATCTCACCGAGTACCACGCGCACACCAGCGAGAATGACAAACACGCCAGCAGAGAATGTGGCAGCCTGCAGGATGGCGAACACGATGAAGTTCTGCCCATCGCTCAGCTCAGATTCAATGTAGGAGCTACCCGCGAACAGCGCGACGACAACATAAATAACGGCCATCGACAGGGCGATGATGACGGTGGTGTCGCGAAGGAAACCAAGGCCTGCAGGGAACTTGATGTCCTCAGTGGACTTGGACGGGTGCTTCTTAGAACGGGTCAGACGAGCCACAAGACCGCCGAGCGCAATGCCCGCACCACCGGTGTGACCAAGGGCGACATCATTGGTACCAGCGGCATCCTTCATGAACGGCTGTACAAGCGCGGGAGAGATGGTGACAATCAAACCTTGTGCGATGGAGCCCCACAGAATCACACCCCAAGTCGACATACCGGCAACCTCGAGAATCACGGCGACCATCGTAGCCATGTAGAACGCCACATGACCGGACAGGTAGATGTACTTGAAACGCGAGGTCATAGACAGCAGGATGTTGACAATCATGCCGAAGAAGAAGATAAGGGCGGCTTCAGAACCATACTTCACCAAGACCGTGCCGACAATGGCTTCGTTGTTCGGCACCACACCCTGCACATTGAATGCATGCTGGAACATGCTGCCAAAGGGATCAAGTGCGCCGGAAACGACGGAAGCGCCTGCTGCCAACACCAGGAATCCCACCATGGTTCGGATGGTGCCCTTCATAATGTCGGTAGCCTTCTTGCGCTGCACGGCAAGACCCACCAACGAAATCAAAGCCACAATAATGGATGGCTGCCGGAAAATATCAAGTAGCACCGATAACACGCCGTTCATGCTCTCTCCTCTAATCGTTATGTTTGTTTGTATTGTTGTTTTCCGGATTTGGCGCCGGGTCGGGGCAACAATGTCTCTTCCCACCACCGAAAAGGGTTATTTATTGGGAACCTCGACACCGTGTCGCTTCAGCGCAGCAGCTACCTGTGCGGTGATGTTGTCCATGTCAATAAGGCTGTCCAGAACGACCACGTCATCCATCAGACCTTCTGCAGCTTCAGCGATGTCGCGCCCGACGAACAACACATCAGCAGAGGTAGGAGTAACGGAGGCGATATCCATATGATCGGTTTCCACACCGGTCACACCAAGATTGCTCAGCGCTTTCTCGATGTTGAGTTGGGTCATAAAGCTAGATCCAAGGCCAGTGCTGCATGCGGTGATGATTTTCATTGAAGTACCTTTCGTATGAGTTGTTTGATGAGATGGAAGTGCAGTCTGTCAGGCCAGCGCAGCGGCCAATTCATCGACGTTGGAGGACGCGTTCAAAGCAGCTAGTTTGCCTGAATCGGTCAACAAAAGAGCCAGCGATTGCATAAGATCGATATGCGCGTTTGAGTCTTTCGCGGCCAAGCAAAACATGGTGTTGATGGGATGGTCCTCATCATCGGCTAGCAGGAACGGCTTACCCACTCGCAGCACAGAGAGCGATGTGGAGACCACTCCACTTTCAGGCCTCGCATGCGCAAGGGCAACACCTCCCCCGAGATCTATATATGTTCCTCCTGGACTGGCAATCGATGTCTTAATGGCATCGACATAGCCCCGCTCGATGGTGCCGGCGTCGAGCAAGGGACGCGTCACCAAGTCGACTGCTTCGCGCCAATCCGATACCTGATCGACATACAGCATGCCGTTCGGTTGAAAATACGACATAAGCACGATGCCTCCTTGCAATGCATTAAACCACTGCGGCCAGCTGCGGCCATCAGACGAATTTAATGTTGAGGTTCATTCCGCTTCACCAAATTCGTATTATCATCATATCGTCATAACGTATTATCGTCATATCGGCGTGTCGCTATGGCGAACCGCAATCCGTATGCTCCTTTTATCAGCCAGAATCAGATTCGAATTCAGTCTCAACAAGACTGTTAACCACCGACCAATGAAGCATCGAGGCTGGCTCAATCGGCAAATGCAACAGTAAGAACCTAGATTGCCCCGAAAGTCACGCCGTTGCGGGCGGCCTTGCGTTCGGCTTTGCGCTCCTCGGCATTTTCGATGCGTTGGATGCGCAGCTGGCGCCAATCCTCGCGCATATCGCGGAAGCGTTCGGCCAGTGTCACGTCGTCGTTATCAGCGGCGGCATCAGCCGATTCCGCATCGGCTTCAATGCCAGCAAACTTGGTGACTCCCAGCTTCAGCAGGCCGAGCAATTCGCGCAGGGTTTCCGGCATGGGCTCTTCGCCCTCATCGGCAGACTTGGTCAGCCCTTCGATACGCCGGCGAAGCGCATCCGCATCTTCAGGATCAATCTTGAGACCGGCGATCAACGACTGACGCATGGTCTCGTAATCGAGGTTGGCAAAGAAGTTCAGCTGCTGCAGAGTCATGAATCCCTTGAGTTCAGGGAATCGATGAACAACATATTCTTCGCGGTCATCGGCGGCGCGCGTCCAATCGCGGGTGAGCTGTGGATCCAAGGTGGCGGTAATCGACCCTTCGCGCAGACGATAGTGATATAGCACCTTAGGAATACGCACCACGCGCGTGGCCTCGCCGATCACATTGCAGATGCGGGAGAGATCCTCGATCTTACGGCCCACGGGGAAGGAGAAACCATGCCCCTGATATGTGGATGCGGGTGCCAGAAAGGCCCAGAAATAGCCATCAATCTCGGCTTTGACCTGCTTCTTGATGGCTTCGACCGGAGTCAGCACCTGCACTTCATCGAAATCATTGTGACGATAGCTGGAGAGCAGTGGCTTGTCGTTCTCGGAGATGGTGTCGAACTGGAACATCACCAGATCGGCATCGTATTCACGCATGGCATTCAGGCAGTCTTCCACCAGCGTGGGCGCCACAGTGTCATCCGAATCCGCAAAGTAGATGTATGAGCCGGTCGCCTGGGCGATGCCGGCATTGCGTGCGTCGGACAGTCCGCCGTTGGGCTTGTGAATCACCCGCACGCGCGGGTCGCGGGTGGCCCAAGCGTCGCACATGGCCGGGCAGTCGTCAGGCGAGCCATCATCCACCAGCAGAATCTCGAGGTTGCGATAGGTCTGAGCAACCACAGACTTCACGCATTCATCAAGGAATTTCTCGACCTTATATACCGGGATGATGATGCTGACCAACGGCTCCTGTTCCATGCCTCCAGCGTAGCGCCGTCGTGCGAACGCGGCGGCGCTGCGGGTTCGCGGACCGCGAAACCCTTAGAAATCCCAGTCGTCGTCATCGGTTTCTTCGGCCTTGCCCATCACGTAGGAGGAGCCGGAGCCGGAGAAGAAGTCGTGGTTTTCGTCGGCGTTGGGGCTCAGCGCGGCCAGAATCGCAGGGTTCACGTCGCAGATCTCAGCTGGGAACAGCGCCGGGTAGCCAAGGTTCATCAGAGCCTTGTTGCCGTTGTAACGCAGGAACTTCTCGACGTCCTCGGTCAAGCCCACACGGTCGTAGAGGGACTGGGTATACTCCACTTCGTTGTCGTACAGCTCGTTGAGCAGGTCGTAGGTGTAGTCCTGCATATCCATGCGCTCGGCATCGGTGAGCTGGGCAACGCCCTTCTGGTACTTGTAGCCAATGTAGTAGCCATGCACGGCCTCGTCACGGATGATGAGGCGAATCACGTCGGCGGTGTTGGTCAGCTTGGCGTGCGCGGAGAAGTACATCGGCAGGTAAAAGCCGGAGTAGAAGAGGAATGATTCGAGCAGGGTGGAGGCCACCTTGCGCTTGTACGGGTTGTCGCCCTCGTAGTAGTCGAGCACAATCTCCGCCTTCTTCTGCAGGAACTCGTTGTTCTCGCTCCAGTCGAAGGCCGCGTCGATCTGCTCGGTGGAGCACAGGGTGGAAAAGATGGACGAGTAGCTCTTGGCATGCACGGATTCCATGAAGGCGATGTTGGTGTACACGGCTTCCTCGTGCGGGGTGAGCGCGTCCGGAATCAGGGAGACGGCGCCGACCGTACCCTGGATGGTGTCCAGCAGGGTCAGGCCGGTGAACACGTGCATGGTGAGCGTGTGCTCGTCTTCGGTCATCTTCTGCCAGCTGGGGATGTCGTTGGAGACGGGGACCTTTTCGGGCAGCCAGAAATTGCCGGTCAGGCGGTCCCAGACCTCGAGGTCCTTCTCGTCTTCAAGACGGTTCCAGTTGATTGCGGAGACGCGGTCGATGAGTTTCAGGGGTTTACGCGGAATGGAGATAGGTGCCATGAGTAGTGTTCCTTTTACTCGTTGTCGTTGTCGTTATCGTCGTTGGACTTGTTTTCGAACTCCTCCGGCGCGGTCAGCCGGAGCAGTGCTCTATAGATGGTTCGTGACATTGTGGGTTCCTTAGAGTGGTTGGGCTCCCCTCAGTCCGCTTCGCGGCCAGCTCCCTTCAGGGAGGGGAGCCAAGAAAGGGAGCCCGATATATGAATGGACATCTGTGGTTGTTCGATGCGTGCGGCCTCTGGGCGCACCGAGGGAAGGCGTACGAAGGTACGTCGACCGAGGAGCAACGACGAGGACGCTCCATCGAACAATCAGAGCATGCAGGAGACGCAGCCTTGGACTTCAGTTCCTTCCAGGGCTTGCTGACGGATGCGGATGTAGTAGAGGGTTTTGATGCCCTTGCGCCAGGCGTAGATCTGCGCCTTGTTGAGGTCGCGGGTGGTGGCGGTGTCCGGGAAGAACAAGGTCAGCGACAGCCCCTGATCCACGTGCTGGGTAGCCTCGGCGTACGTATCCACGATGGCCTTCCAGCCGATTTCGTAGGCGTCCTCGTAGTACTCAAGGTTGTCGTTGGTCATGTAGGCCGCCGGGTAATAGACGCGCCCGATCTTGCCTTCCTTGCGAATCTCGATCTTCGAGGCAATCGGGTGAATCGAGCTCGTGGAATGGTTGATGTAGGAAATCGAACCGGTGGGCGGCACGGCCTGCAGGTTCTGGTTGTAGATGCCGTCCTTCAAAATCGCGTCGCGCAACGCCTCCCAGTCGGCCACGGTCGGAATCGCGATGCCGTACTTGGCGAACAGCTCACGAACCTTGGCGGTACGCGGTTCGAGCGAGCGGCGACCATCGGTGTACTTGTCAAAGTAATTGCCCTGACCGGCCGGCTTGGCGTAATCGGACGTAGCGAAGCTCTTGAACGGATGGCCGTGTTCCACGGCGAGCGCGTGCGAGGCGCGGTAGGCATGGTAGGCCACGGTCATGAAGTACATGTCGGTGAAGTCGAGGCCTTCTTCGGAGCCGTAGTGGATGCCTTCGCGGGCCAGGAAGCCGTGCAGGTTCATCTGGCCGAGGCCGATGGCGTGACCCTCCTCGTTGGCGCGGCGGATCGAGGGCACCGCGTCGATGCTCGTGTGCTCGGCCACCGAGGTGAGCGCGCGAATCGCGGTTTCCACCGTGTGGGCCAGGCCGCCGTCTATGGCCTTAGCGATGTTCAGCGAGCCAAGGTTGCAGGAGATATCGCGGCCCACGTGCGCATAGGTGAGGTCTTCGTTGTATGCGCTCGGCTCCTGCACCTGCAGGATTTCGGAGCACAGGTTAGACATGGTCACGCGGCCTTCGATCGGGTTGGCGCGGTTGACCGTGTCCTCGAACACGATGTACGGGTAGCCGGATTCAAACTGCAGCTCGGCGATGGTGGTGAAGAACTTGCGGGCATCGATGTAGGTCTTCTTGATGCGGTCGTCAGCCACCATCTCGTCGTAATGTTCGGTGACGGAGATGTCCGCGAACGGCTTGCCGTACACGCGCTCCACATCATACGGGCTGAACAGGGCCATCTGGGCCTTCTGCTTAGCCAGTTCGAAGGTGATGTCCGGAATCACCACGCCAAGCGCCAGTGACTTGATGCGGATCTTCTCATCCGCGTTCTCTCGCTTGGTGTCCAGGAATCGCAGGATATCCGGGTGGTGGGCGTTGAGGTACACCGCGCCTGCGCCCTGACGTGCGCCGAGCTGGTTGGCATAGGAGAAGGAATCCTCCAGCAGCTTCATCACCGGAATCACGCCGCTGGACTGGTTTTCGATGTGTTTGATCGGGGCGCCGAGCTCACGCAGGTTGCTCAGCAGCAGGGCGACGCCGCCGCCACGCTTGGAAAGCTGGAGAGCCGCGTTGATGCCGCGCGAAATCGACTCCATATTGTCTTCGATGCGTACCAGGAAGCAGCTGACCGGCTCGCCGCGCTGGGCCTTGCCGAGGTTCAGGAAGGTCGGGGTGGCGGGCTGGAAGCGGCCGGCAAGCATCTCGTCGGCGTATTCGATGGCCTGCTGTTCATCGCCGGCGGCAAGCTCCAATGCCACGGCGGCGCAACGCTGCGGGAAGTCCTCAAGATAGAGGCGACCATCGAACGTCTTGAGCGCGTAGGACGTGTAGAACTTGAACGCACCAAGGAAAGTGCCGAACTCAAAGCCGGCGGATTCCACGTGCTCGTAGATGCGGTCGAGGAATTCAGCGGAGTACTGGTTGAAGACCGCAGGGTTGTAGTACTGGTTGCTGATCAGGTAGTCGAGACGCTCGGCGGTGGAGTCGAACCGCTTGCTGTTGGCGGCCACATGGCCGGTCACGTATTCACGCTCGGCGGCCTTGTCCTTATCAAACTGGATCTTGCCGTCGGCATCATAGAGATTGAGCATCGCGTTGAGCGCGTGGTAGTCGTATGCCGGATCGTACTGTTCTGCCGAGGTGTCGGTGGTGTTGTCGAGCGACAGTTCGGTGTTGGTGAGGTCGGTCATTGGAGTCCTTATTGCTGTTGAGCGAAGAAGCGGACGAGGCCGTTGCGGACGGCAGCGGTGTCTTCTGGCGTACCCATGAGTTCGTAGCGGTATAGGTAGGGGACGTGGCATTTGGCGGCGATGATGTCGCCGGCGGCACAGTAGGCCTCGCCGAAGTTGGTGTTGCCTGAGGCGATGACGCCGCGAATCCATGCGCGGTTGTCGGGGTCATTCAGGAAACGCTTGACCTGAATCGGCACTGCTTTCTTGACCACGCCACCGCCGTATGTGGGCACCATGATGACGTATGGCTCGCGGATGTTGAGAGCCGGATCAGCTGCTCGCAATGGAATGCGGTAGACGTTGATGCCCTCGTCCTGTAATCGGCAGCTGGCTACAAATCGCGCGGTGTTCTCGGAGGCCGACGAAAAGTAGACCAGTGCTCCGATCACATTGCTGGTGGCGGCGAATTCAGGCTGGCTGGCACCGGGAACACTTTCCGCGGTGATGCCGGATTCGGTCTGGCTCACGCGGAAACCATGGCCGAAGCATTGGCCTCAGCGCTTACCTGCTGGGCAACCTCACGAATCAAATCGGGGCGGTAGCCGGTCCATGAGTTGTTCGGCGTGATCACCACTGGAGCCTGCTGGAAGCCTGCGGCCTGCAGCTGCTCGAGAGTGCCCGGGTTCTCCGTCAGGTCCACGGTCTCGAACGGCACACCAAGCTTGGTGAGCTGGCGCTTGGTGGCGTTGCATTGCGGGCAATGCGGCTTGGTGAACACGGTGACAGTCATGGCGACTCCCCTCCATCTATCTCTGTTGAACAGTGAAACGATGGCCATATTACATCTGTGTAGCTTGAAATCAATGCACTATATGTAGTGGCGTGTATCACACAACAAACCTAGATATAGTGGTTTCTGTTGATATTCCGCCATTCTTGAGAAGCCCTGAAAATCGGCGTGCAGCGACTCACCAAGTTATATGTGGCATTGTTCACATTTGCGCTTTGATCGTCATATTTAAGTTTCGAGGGGCTGATTTGAACCTTTCCGGAGGTCTATCTCCGTTTCAAGGGGCCGGTCATCCGCCGAAACACAAGTACAAACGCCTTCTTGCCACCGTCATTTCGCCATTCTTGGACCGCTTCTACTTGGGCACCAGCCCCTCGAAACGGAGATAGAGCTTTCCAAAAAACAAAATCAGCCCCTCGAAACGGAGAATGAACGCTGACGTCCCCATATGACGGCAAAAGGCCTGACCTGTATACGTTCGTACACAATGTGAAATGTATACGAACGTATACAACACTGATGCCTGAAGCTATACTCCGCAGTGGCGCCGCAGGTGCGCCACTACAATCGGAATATGGGACTGAAGACTTGGAAGAAGTGGACGGACTGGCCGCTGATGGTGTTGTCCGTGGTGTTTCTGGTGGCGTATTCGTGGGAGATTCTCTCCCGTACGTATATCGCGATGCGCCAGACCGGGGTATCAACCTCAGGCTCACCGTTCTCGTACTGCCAACCGTTAGCGGTGGTGTACAAGATGTTGTGGGCGGCGGTGCGCATTGCCTTGACGGAGGTGGCGGACTTGTCGGTGATGTGGTTGGTGATCTTGGTGGTGGCCAACATAGAATCGTTGCCGTTACGGATCTCCTGATCACCATTCTGGTAGCCGTAGCCGCCGAAGTAATCGGTCAGAACGAAGCCCTTGAAGCCCCACTCGTCACGGAGCACGGTGTTCAGCAGGTTGTTGGAGGCACCGGCATAGGTGTAACCGATGTAGTTGAAGGAGCTCATCATAGCCTGTGCGCCGCCTTCCTTCACGCTCATCTCGAACGGCTTGAGGTAGATCTCGCGGGTGGCCTGCTCGTCCGCCCAGGTGCACACCATGTTGGTACGGTTGGTTTCCTGATCGTTCAGAGCGAAGTGCTTCATGAAGGAGTACACGCCCTTCTCCTTGGCACCGACTCTCGTTGGAAGCCATAACACCGGAGAGCAGGGAGTCCTCAGAGAAGTATTCGAAGGTACGACCGGAGAATGCGCCACGGTGGATGTTCATAGCCGGAGCGTACCAACCAGCAACATGCATGTCGTGAGCCATATCGCCGATCATCTCGCCGAACTGCTTGGCCACATTCGCGCCCACGACTCATCCAATATGACGTAAATGGCACTGCTTGATACGTAAACGGCATTTTTTCTCAAATTTCTGTCGCTACCGGTCGCTCAGCGACAGAAATCTAGGAAATGAGGCCACACCTCCTGAATTTCTGTCGCTCAGATGCCGTCAGCGTCACAAATTCAGGAAACAAGGCCATATTTCCTGAAAATCTGTCACTGAGACACCGTCAGCGTCAGAAATTCAGGAGACTGCGCCTTATTTCCTGAATTTGTGACGCTGAACGCCCAAGCACCACTCCAAAGACGCCACCAAGCTAGGATGGAGGGCATGAGCGATTTGAACGCGTTGAATCTTGAACCGGGCGAAGTGGTTGGCGGGTATACGCTGGTCTCCCGACTCGGCGCGGGTGCCATGGGGTCGGTATGGCGTGTGCGCGACGATGGCGGCACTACCTATGCCATGAAGATTCTGCGCGATTCGTTGGCCGACGAATCGGGAACCTCGAACTCCGCCAACACAGCAGCGCACGACCCGGACCTCAAACCCAACATCACGCCGCGCGAGCGCCTACGTCGTGAGGCCATGGCGCTGAAGAAGGTCAATCATCCGGGCGTATGCGGCATCGTTGACATGGAACTCGATGATTCGCTGGCGTTCATTGTCACCGAGCTCATCGAGGGCCGCAATCTCAAGGAAGACGTGGAGGTCAACGGCCGTTACATCGGCGACGATCTGGAACGTCTGGCCCGTAAACTCATCGACGCCACCAAAGCCGTGCATGCGGCCGGCATCGTCCACCGCGACATCAAACCCACCAATGTGATGGTCTCCGCCGCCGGCCCGGTGCTGGTTGACTTCGGCATCGCCATGGGCGAGGGGGAAAGCCACGTGACCCGCACTGGACTGGTGATGGGCACACCGGGGTTCATAGCCCCCGAAATCATTGACGGCGCTGAATCAGATGAGATGACCGACTGGTGGTCGGTGGCCTCCGTACTCGCTTTTGCTGCGATCGGCGCACCGGTATTCGGCACCAAGCCGATGATGGCGGTGCTGGAGCGCGAAGCATCGGGCAACGCGAACCTTACCGGACTGCCGGCCGGCACGATGGCCGCGTTCCGATCCGCCCTGAACCCCGACCGGTCAAAGCGTTGCACGCCGGACCAATTGCTGAACGCCATCGCTGTGGACGCACTGGATCCGAGCGTGTGGCAAGGCACTCAGGCCGGACCGTTCGCCGCCGGCGCCATTGCCGGAACGGCTGCCACAATTGCCGCCGATGCAGTTGGAACCGAGGCGATGCCCCCTTTTGGCGCAACCGCCGACGCGGATAGCGATAATCCGCGGGCCATCTGGCGTCAGGACGACTACGCCACGGCGGCAATCGACTCATCGTCTTCGCCGACGCTCAGCGACGGCACGGCAGCCGAAGCATTCCCGGCAACTACCAACGCTGGGAGCAATCTCTCGTCGGATGATGAAGCAACACAACTCGTAGGCAATGCCACCGAAAACGCCACCGAGGCGATACGCCCAGCCGCACAGCGTACGGTGCCCATCAGCGATGAACCACCGGTTGCTCCTACCACGCCACTATCCGAACGTACCGCCGTACTGCCTGCACCACAGCCAGTGCCACAACCCCTGCAACCCACACCGCAACCAGTGCCACTAGGCCAGAACGGATGGAACCCGGCCGACGGGCAAAGCACGGCTGTGGATCCGGCGATTCGCCCCGCATTGCAGCATGTCATCAACCAGACCGCGCAATGCGTTCCCACCGAGGCGCTTATCCAAGGCCCGCCTGCACCCAATCCCGCGGATGTGCGTCGTGGAATGTATCTGCAACGCGGGGTATTGCCACTGTTCCTGTTCGCTGTGCCTTTGGCCGTGCTGGCTGCGAGTTTCCCGCTGATCGCCTTGATTGCAGCCGAAGTACTGCTCTGGCTGTTGTTGACGTTGGCATATAACACTGAGTCTCAGTTGGAGCGCGAAGGTCGACGCGGCGGCGAGCGCAAAAGCTCCGATTCGCTGATTCGCGTGGCAACGCTGCCGTGGCACATCGTCAAGGCGCTGCTGCTGTCGATACCGAAACTACTGCTGCTCACCATCGTCTATCTGGCCGGTATCGCCGTGGCCGTGGCCGCGTTGGGACTGCCGGTGCGCACCATCTCGTGGTATTTCACTGCGAGCCGGGGCGTTCCGGTTCCGCTGCTGGATGATATGCCGTTCTCCGTCTCCGGTCTGGCACTTGGTGGGTTCATGGCCATCGGTTGGCTGATCACCGTATTCGGGCCACAGTCGGCCATGCCCCGGTTGGGTGCCGGCGTGCTGCGCGGCATCAGGCACAACGACCTCGCGCCGATGGCGCAACCAGGGGCAGACGGTCTGCCGGCCGCATCAATCCCTCGGCAAGGCAGCCGCGGCACGGTGCTGCTCACCCTATGGATCATCATCACGCTGGTATTGTGCGCGCTGCCGCTGCTGGGCATGCCAATCAGTTGGGTCCCGCTGGCGTAATCTGCATTACTTTTACAGGGAATTCACCTCCCAGCCGATCTGTACGCGGTCTTTCTCAGGGCCGGTCATTATGATGGGCCCCAAACATCGAAGCGATTTCAAGGGGAGATCCATGTCAGATCCGAAGCGTCAGGCTAAGCGCGCCACCCGCGCCGAGCGACGTGCGGCCGAGGCGGCGGCCCAGCAGGCGCAGGCCGAACAGGCAGCCAAGGAGCGTAAGCAGCAGACCATCATCGGCTGCATTGTGGTGGCCATTATCGTGGTGCTGGTGGCCATCGCTGGATTCGCCGTATACAAGGCCATGCAGCCGTCCAACACCAGCAGCAGTAGCCAACAAAGCAACATGACCGTGGACGAGGCCTACAGCAAGCTCAAGAAAGTCAGCACCCAGCCGGCTAACGCCGACGACAAGGCCGGCTTCGTAATCTCCAACAAAGGATATGGCCAGAAGGCCGAGGGGGCTCCCACCATATCCATCTATATGGAACCGCTGTGCCCCGGCTGCGCCTCGGTGAACCGCCAGCTCGATCAAACGCTCGTCAAGCTGATGAACGCCGGCCAGCTCAACATCGATTTGCACTTCCTCAATTTCCAGGACAACAAGAGCTCCGACAACTACTCCAACCGCGCGTTCAACGGTGCCATCTACATTGCCGAGCATGATGACGATCCCGACCACCTCATGAGCTACCTCTCCAACATCTACGCTGAGGATTTCCAGCCGGGCGAATTGTCCAATTACGAGCCGGTAAGCAACGCCAAGCTGGAGAAGCAGGCCGTCAAGGCCGGCGTGAGCGAGGATGTGGCCGCCGCGGCGTTCAGCGGCAAGAACGAATACCTCGACTGGCTCACCGCCTCCAACAACTACACGATCCTGCGCCCCGAACTGTTCAACAGCTCCGGCGCCTTCTCCTCCCCCACCCTGACCATCAACGGTGAATACTGGGATCTGAAGCAGCTCACGTTGGCGGATACCAGCATGGTGGACGGATTCCTCAAGTCCATCGGATTGGACGCCGACCAGGTGGGCGTGGAAGGCAAGATGCCTTCAATAGGCGCGGACGGCAAGCCGATTTCAGTGGCCTCCTGATGCACCGGCCCGGTCGATGCCCTAGGACCGGCGTCGACCGGGCCGCTCACGCCTCCGCCCGAATTGACCACTCGGGAACTACCGGTATACTAGTCATTTGTTCGCAACACTGCTTATGCACGTTGGGATTATGCCTCTTTAGCTCAGATGGCCAGAGCGGCCGCCTTGTAAGCGGCAGGTCGTCGGTTCGATCCCGACAAGAGGCTCGTCGCGCAGGAAAAAGCGTATTATGGGTATACGTAGTTTTTTCTACGCACATCATTCTTACCTTGGGTAAGTGCTCCAGGAGCCTCCCCCCAACTATGGGCTTCCTGGAATGAGGGCGGAGCGTCCCCCAACTAGCTCCGCGCCTTAAAGGGGGCGGGAACATCCCCTTCTCTCCCGCCCCCTTCTTCTTTTCTCTGCCGTCCTGCAACCGAGCAGGAATGGTGATAGTGCCGAACGAATAAGCCATGCAAACCAGACCAGCCGTTACGATGGGTGGCGTAGTTGTCAGCAGTAAGGAAGAGGAACATCTATGGCACGGCGTTGGACCCCGCAGCGGTTTGTTACACTGCGTCGCATCCGCGTAATTGCCTGTGCTACGGCACTCACCGTGGCGATGGTCAGCTCGTTTGCATTCACCGCAAGAAAATCCGTGGCCCTAAACATCAATGGCCAGACCACCCAGGTCACCACCTACGCTATGACCGCATCCCGCCTGCTCGAGGAGCAGGGCATCGACGTGAAAACCCATGACATCGTCGAGACCTCGTCCGGCAATCAGCTTGCCGATCATGCCGTGGTCACCGTGCGTTCCGCATACCAAACCACCATCACCATTGACGGCACTTCCGTACCATTCTGGACCGTGGCCACCAGCGCAGACCAGTTGCTCGGCTTCTTTGAGGAGAACAACGCCAACGCCGCCAAAATCACGGTCAATATCAATAACGTGTACAACCAGCTCACCGGCGGTCTGGTCATCAACCAATCCGGCCCGGTCACCGTCATCGCGGACGGTAAGACTTCCGAAGCCCCCAATGGCAAACTGCCGGCTGCATCCATTCTTGATTCCAAAGGCATCACGCTGGGCAAAGAGGATCGCATCAGCGTGGAAAAGAACGGCGATGAGACCATTCTGCGCGTGCAGCGCGTGACGCATGGCGTGGAAAACCGCACCGTGGTCGTGCCGTTCTCCACACAGACCGTCATCGACCCTAATCTGGCGCCGGGGCAGTCCGAGATCCGCCAGCAAGGGCAGAACGGCGAGAAGACGCAGATCTATAACGTCACCTATGTAGATGGCGTTGCCGAATCGGAAACACTGCAATCCGAGAACGTCACCACGCTGGCCGTTGACCAGATCATCGCCATCGGTCCAGCGAAGGCTGAATCATCCACCACCGATTCCGGCAGCACTGACAACAATCAGGGCAATTCCGGATCCAATAAGCCCAACAAGCCCGAGAACGCCGGTACTGCTGACAATAAGAACGACAGCGGTACGGGCAACACCGACAACAACACGGGCAATACCAGTGGCAATACCGGTAATACCGGCGGCAACACAGGCAGTACCGATAACTCTCAAAATGAGAACACCGGAAGCGACAATAGCTCGCCATCGACTCCCACTCCTGATCCGGCTCCATCGGGCCGTCTTTGGCATCCTACCGTGGCTCAGGCGCAATCCTATGCGGCCGGCGCCGCAGCCCAGCGCGGCTGGACCGGCAACGACTGGACTTGCCTGGTCAAACTGTGGAACCGTGAATCCAGCTGGCTCTGGTACAAGGAAAACAAGTCATCCGGCGCCTACGGCATACCGCAGTCGCTGCCGGCCAGCAAAATGGCCGCATTCGGCGCCAACTATCGCGATGATGCCGCCGTGCAAATCGATTGGGGCTTGTGGTACATCGCCCAACGCTACGGCAGCCCGTCCGTAGCCTGGCAGCATTCGGAACAAACCGGCTGGTATTAATCGGACACAAGGAAGCACTGATGAGCAACAACACCTCCACCACTGGCCATCTACTGGGTGCGGCCGATATTCGCCGCATCGCAGCCGAGGCCGGCATCAGTCCGACCAAGAAATTCGGCCAGAATTTTGTTATTGACCCCGGCACTGTGCGTCGTATCGTGCGCGAAGCGAATGTCACGACCAATGATCATGTCATGGAGGTGGGTCCGGGCCTCGGTTCATTGACGTTGGCGATTCTGGAAACCGGTGCCACGATGACCGCCGTGGAAATCGACCCGCCACTGGCCGAACGCCTGCCCGGCACCGTAGCCGAGTTCATGCCCGAAGCCGCCGATCGCCTGACCGTCGTCAATCGGGATGCGCTGACGGTCACCCCGGATAATGTGCCTGATTTCAACGGCGATACCAGCTTCACCTTGGTGGCCAACCTGCCGTACAACGTGGCCACGCCGATTCTGCTCACCTTGCTTGAACGCTTCGATAGCCTCGGATCTTTCCTGGTGATGGTGCAGAAAGAGGTGGCCGACCGGCTGGCCGCCAAGCCTGGCTCGAAGATCTATGGCACCCCAAGCGTGAAACTTGCATGGTACGGCACTGCCGAACGAGTGGGCACTATTGGGCGCAATGTGTTCTGGCCGGCACCGAACGTGGATTCCGCACTGGTGAAGTTCACCAGATACGCCGCAGACGATACGCAGGCACCTTCCCACGGCAAGTCCTCCGCGGACCGTGAACTGGTATTCCGCCTCATCGATGCCGCTTTCGGGCAGCGCCGCAAGACCTTGCATGCCGCGCTGAAAACCATTGTTCTCGCCGAAGCGTTCGCAGCGGCGGGCATTGACCCGACCCGACGCGGTGAAACGCTGACGGTCACCGAATTTGCGGCATTGGCGGCAGCGGTTCAATCCACATCACATGCCACGCCTACCACTGACGAGGTGGAGCAATGATTCCGGTAGCCGTCCGTCAACGCCCCGCTTATGACGATCAATTGGATGAGCCGGCAGCACTGACCGTGCGCGTGGATTGCCCGGCCAAGACCAACCTCACCCTGGAGGTCGGCCCGACGCACGATGAATGGGGCGGTCGTCACGAACTGGACACCATCTACTGTGCCATCGGGGTATATGACACCATTACCGCCACCGCCAAACATCCGGGAGCCGGCTTCTCGCTGGAACTCGAAGGCGCGCATCTGGGCGATTTGGCCTCATCCAGCAGCGACATGCGCCGCAACCACGCGGTCCTGGCATTATTCGCCATGGCCCAGGCGGCCGGCCGCGATCCCGACGTGTCATTGACCATCACCAAACGCATCCCCGTAGGCGCCGGTCTCGGCGGCGGCTCGGCAGACGCGGCCGCAACCATACTGGCCGTCAATCAGCTATGGGAATTACACTGGCCAATGGAACGCCTGCGTACCATTGCCGCCACACTGGGCGCTGATATGCCATTCTGTCTGTCCGGCGGGTTCGCGCACGGCACCGGATTCGGCGAACGCATCGAGGTCATTGATGCGGGCAGTGCCGCAGAACGCGATCTCATCGGCCAAGGATATGCCGGAGAGGTACTGGTCGGCGCGTATCAGTCGCAGCTCAGCACTCCCGAGGTGTATCACACGTTTGATGCGGTCGGTCCCGGCAATGGCAATCGCAATCATCTGCAGGCGGCGGCCATCAGTCTGCATCCGCGCAGTGGTCAGGCCATTGACGCCGCTGTGAACGCCGGTGCCCGTCATGCATTCGTCTCCGGTTCCGGACCGTCGGTGGTGGCTTTCGTACCGGACAGCACCACAGCGCAGCGCATTATCGACGCCTGGCGCAACGGCGGTATGGTCGACCGCATTATCAAGGCCAGTGCACCTGCACACCCCATTATCGGAGTCAGCCAGTAACGCTAATGTAGCAACAAGCCACATGATCATGAAGGAAGTCTAACGATGACGCAGCAAATTGATGAACGGCAGGCACGCAAGACATATGTACGCCACCGCCAGACCATCGTGTTCTCCATCAGTGGCGTAGTGCTTGCAGCCATTCTGGTGGTTGCCATTCTCTTTAATTTCCATGTGTTCGGCCTGGGGCAGATTAACACACCGGCCACCGCGCCAAACTACGGCAATGCCGCTCCCTGCGCCGTCAAGGGCGATGATGGCAAGGCAACGTACGTGGCCAATGGAACTGTCGGCGTGCGTGTGATGAACGGCACCGAGCATAGCCAATTTGCCGCAGCGGTCAGCAAGGCACTGGAAGCCCGCGGTTTCGTGATGCAGGAGGCAACCAACTACTCCAGCACCAACGTCGAACGCACCACTATCTACTTTGGCAAGAACGCCATTAATCAGGCCTACACTGTGGCCGGCAACTTCACCGATGCCGCCATGGTGATGAACGCCCGCGAGGACCAGCTTATCGACGTGGTGCTCGGCGCTACCTTCAACGATCTGAAAGATGAGAAGTCATCCCCGCAGGAAGGCAAGAAAATCACTGATTTCACGGGGTGCGTGGCCGCCGATAAGATGACGAATCTTCCCGCCGATACGCAGCACACCGCTTACCCGGCGCAGTAATCCCACTTTGGCTCCCGCTGGCGGGAGCTGCCACGAAGTGACTGAGGGTGGTTTATATAACATATGTTGACCACCCTCAGTCTCACTCCGTGAGCCAGCTCCCACCGGCGGGAGCTCTCATTTATGCATTACGCCTCTATCTCGGCGTACCAGCGCTTAAGTTCGGCCACGGCAACATCGTGATCCACCGGGCCGTTATCCAGACGGTATTCCAGCATATGCTTGTAGGCGCGGCCAATCATCGGTCCGGGCTCCAGACCCAAGAGTTCCATAATCTCGTTGCCGTCCACATCAGGGCGAATGGCGTCGAAATCCTCTTTCTTCTTGAGCTCGCGAACACGCGCCTCCATCTCATCCATCGCCTGGGAGAACACCATCGCCTTGCGCTTGTTCTGCGTAGTGGCATCCGCGCGAGTGAGTCGGTTTAGACGCTCATACAAATGCCCGGCATCCTTGACATAACGGCGCACGGCAGAATCGGTCCACGGCTCATCCACGTACCCGTGGAAACGCAGGTGCAGGTTCACCAGTTCCGAGACGTCCTCCACCAGATGATGATCGAATCGCAGAGCCTTCAAACGCTTGCGGGTCATTTTGGCACCCACCGCATCATGATGATGGAAGCTCACCTTGCCTCCCGGCTCGAAACGTCGGGTCTTCGGCTTGCCGATATCATGCATCACTGCGGCCAGACGCAACGTGAGGTCAGGAGCGGGCACCGGGCCATCCGGGCCGGTTTCCAGAGCGATGGCCCGTTCAAGCACGATCATCGTGTGCTCAAAGACATCTTTGTGCCGATGATGCTCGTCAATCTGCAACTGCAACGCCGGAATCTCGGGGAACACGATATCCGCCAGACCTGATTCGACCAGTGCTTCCAGCCCTGCGCGAGGACGGTCAGACAACAGCATCTTGGTCAGTTCATCACGTACGCGCTCGGCGGATACAATCTCAATGCGATCGCACATCGAGGAAATCGCCTCCGCAGCATCGGGAGCAATGGAAAAGCCCAGCTGAGCCACGAATCGGACCGCACGCATCATACGCAGAGGATCATCATCGAATGACTGGCTCGGATCAACAGGAGTACGCAGCACGCCTTTGGCCAAATCGCTGGCACCGCCGAACGGATCAACGAATTCCAGATCGGGCACACGCAGGGCCATGGCGTTGACGGTGAAGTCGCGGCGTGAGAGGTCACCTTCAAGCGTGTCGCCATAATTGACTTCAGGCTTGCGCGAATCCGGATCGTAGGTATCCGACCGATAGGTGGTCACCTCAACCTTGACCTCGGTGCCGTCCGCACGCCGGCGCATGGCACCCAACGTACCGAACTTGCGGCCCATATCCCAAAAACCGTCATGCCCCCAACGGCGCAGAATAGGCTCGAACTGTTCCGGGCGCGCGGATGAGCAGAAGTCCAGATCGTGGCTCTTGCGGTGCAGGAGCAGATCGCGGACCGGGCCGCCGACCAATGCCAGCTCATAACCCTGTTCGGCAAACAGTCGACCGAGTTCGATGGCCTCGGGCCACACTTCGAAATCCAATGGGCACCTTCCCGTATGTGACATTTTTCTGCCTTACCAGCATACCGTTACCCCACCTGCACACGGGGTTGAGTAAGGTGGAGAATATGATTACGCCCGCCGATCTTGCCCGCATGCTTGGGCAAACACCCGATTCGACGGATAACCATACCCAAGACCAGCTGCTGTATACGTCTCAAACTCCGCAAAATTCCGCCGATTCCAAGCAATCCGACGACACCGTGGACAACGTAGCCGGCACTGACACGCAGTCGGCTGACCATGCCGATGAAACCGCCGAGGTCAGCACCGAGCATTCCATGCCGACGCCGGCAACCGTGTTTGGCATGCATGCCACGGTTACCATCGCCACCTCCAGTGAAACCATCGAGGGGCAAGCCGACGGCATTGACAGCGAGGCCGAAACCGAATCGATCGCGCAGAGCAGCATCGAAACCGAGACATCACCCGCTCCGATTCATCAGGAACCATCGCAGCCCATTCATGCCCAAACCGGGCCGACGCCGGCCACCGTATTCGGCCGACGCGCCGCCGACACAACACCGACTCCCACTGGCCCGACACCGGCCATGATGCCGCAACGCCGCACTTCCGACGGCCCCACCACGTTTGCGTCCCTGGATGCACAGGAACTACCGGTGGTACGCGAATATTCGGCTGGCGGACTGATCTTCGACGATCAGAATCGCGTGGCCATCATCGCCCGTCATTCTCGTTCCGGCCATCTGGAATGGTGCCTGCCCAAGGGGCATATCGAGAAGGGCGAGACTCCACAGCAGACCGCCGTGCGTGAAGTGCACGAGGAAACCGGCATTTTGGGCGAGGTCATCGATTCCATCGCCACCATCGACTACTGGTTCACCGGAACCACGCAGCGCGTGCACAAGCTGGTGCATCACTATGCCTTGCGGCAGACCGGCGGCGAGCTCACCGTGGAAGGCGATCCGGATCATGAAGCCGAAGACGCCATCTGGGTGCGGTTCGATGATTTGGACGACGTGCTGAGCTACCCCAACGAGCGCAAAATCGCGTGGCTATACGCCAGAAAGAAGAACAGGCAGGCAAACGAGTGAACCTACCCGCAGTCTTATGCCGCTCACGCCATGGTGGACGATTCGTACGCGCGTTTGCGGCCATTCTTGTCATCACGGCGATGCTGGCCGCCCCACTGACCGCATATGCCGATGATTCGCCTGATGATCAGGCCGGTCAGACCATCGCCATCAAGCAGAGTACGCCCATAGTCACCGCTTCTTCCGGATTCCATATCACGGTAGCGATTACCAATGCCTCATCGGATACGGCACCGGCGGGGTCACTGATTCTCAGCACAAATTCACGGTTCACATTCGTCTCACGCACTGATATGCAGAAATGGGCGGAAGGCGATACCGCCATTCCCACCCCGGATGTGCTCGGCAGCATTGATGTTCCTGAAATCACGCCGGGCAACACTGCAACCGTCACCCTCGACGTGGCGGCCGACCAGCAGGCTCTGCAGAGTATGCGCAGCTGGGGTCCCAAGCCCCTGCAGTTGTCGTACAGCGCCGGAAACCAGCCGCCAACCATGCTCCCCAGCTTCCTGACCCGTTCTCCTGACGGGCTCGACACCGCGCAGACTCCGGCGATGAACCTCACCGTGGCGATGCCGCTGACCACCACTGACTGGCAGGTTGATTCCTCCGCGCTGTCCGGCCTTGTCTCCGAAGATGAGAACGCATCCGCAGAGCCGGTGTTATCGGTGAACCAGCAGGAAACCACCACGGTCAAGGAACTCAACCAGACCTTGGCCAAACACCATAGCCTGCAAGTGGTGGCCGATCCGTTGTATTTCCAGGAACTCCCCTCCGATACCAGACCTGCCGTCGCGGGAGTCATGCAACCCGGTGATTTTGATGTCACGGCGTATGCGGCGCTGAGCGATGCCGATGCCTACACCAGAGCCGGCATCGCCGACGAAGCATGGAACGCCGAACAGGCGCAGACGTTGTATGCTGTGGCCAAATCCACCGTCACGCCGACTGCCACCTATGCCTGGCAGGGATCCGGCACGTGGAGCTTGGACGCCCTGACCAAGGCCCGCGCTCAGGGATATACCGCCGTTATTGCGGATTCCACGTTTGACGGTGAGCAAACCGACACCGTGCATACCGGCACCTATGTGGTCAATACCTCCGCCGGAGACATCACCGTGCTCAAGGAACAGTCGGAACTCGGCACGTTGGCGCATGGCGAAGCTACCAGCGCACGGGCAACGGCCGAAGCCAGCGATGCGGGAAGGCTGGCCAGAATGCTCGCACAAAGCGCGTTCTATCAAATGGAACAGCCGTATGCCACCCGAAACCTGCTGATGACCTTCTCCGGGAATAGCAGCGCGTCATGGATCAATCAGGTCATGAGCGCTATGGAACAGGCATCGTGGCTGAATCTGACTGATCTGAACACTATGGCCGCTGCCGACCCATACAACGTCAGCAGCGAGGTGAACCAGGACGACTCCAATGCCGCCGACGTCTCCCAAACCCGTGCCACCCTGGAGCAGCTTGCTTCAAGTCGTAAGGACATCCTGCGGCTCGCCACTTCCATACTGAAGAAGGGTCTTGATGAAGACGATGTCTCATCGTTGAACCCGCAGGCACTTGCCCGTCAAGATGCCAGTTCAACCGCCAGCCACACCAATGATCCCGCACAATGGGTGAGCACGCTGTTGAACGCGCATGACGACATCGCTCTGCATGCGTTCGCCGGCTCCAGCAATGCCGAGTATCAGAGCCAGATAGCCAAAGCCAACCGGACGTTCGCCGATACGGTGTTGGGCAGCGTGTACATCACCCCATCCGAATCGGTGTCGGTATTCAGCGAATCGGCCCAGATGCCGGTGACAGTAAGCAATAAGCTGCCTTACGCCATCAGCGTCAAGGTCAATTCGATCACCGATTCCATGCAAATCGTGACCTCCCGTTCCAATGATGTTGTGATTCCCGCACGTAGTGAGGCTCAGGTGACCTTCACCATCCGTGTGTCCACTTCCGGCACCACCGTCGCACATGTGTCGTTGGCCGATCGGCACAACACCGCCTTCGGCAACACACAGGACACCACCATCACCAGTGTGCTGCGCATCAGCGATGCCAGTGGTTTCGTCATCATTGGTTTTGCAGTACTGCTGGGCCTCGTTGGTTTATGGCGCCAGTTCAACCGTAAGAAGGATCCTGACGAATGAGTTCTACCGTAGGCCGCAATTCCCTGATTATGGCCTCCGGTACCGCGGCTTCTCGCGTGACCGGCCAAATCCGCACTATTTTGCTGGCGGCAGCCATCGGCACTACCGGTCTGGCGGCCAATGCCTATCAGGCCGGTGCGATGATTCCGCAAACCGTGTTCACACTGGTGTCCGGCGGTATTTTCAATGCCGTGCTGGTGCCGCAAATCGTGCGCACGTTGAAGGAGAAGGACGCTCAGGAGCGACTGAACCGACTGATCACCCTGGCCATCGGCATTCTGCTGGCCGTCACCGTGGTGATGGCCGCAGCCACACCGCTGCTGGCGCGTCTGTACGTGGGCAGCAGCAATCATGAGATGATTGCCCTGACCACTGCGTTCACGCTCTGGTGCATGCCCCAGGTGTTCTTCTACGGCCTATACACGGTGCTTGGTCAGATTCTGGCCGCCAAAGATCATTTTGCCTCCTATGCGTGGAGTTCCACCGGAGCCAACGTCATCAGCTGCGCCGGATTCACCGCATTCATCATGTTGTTCGGCAAGGCCAACGAACAGCCGCTTGATTTCTGGACCTCGGGCAAAGTGGCGCTTACCGCAGGTACATGGACGCTCGGCGTGGCTTTTCAGGCACTGATCCTGTTCGTGCCGTTGATTCGCCTGGGCTTCAAATACCGTCCCAGCTTTGGCTTGACCGGCTTTGGTCTCAAGGCGATGGGACCTGTGGCGCTGGGATCACTGGGTGTGGTGGCGATTACCCAGATTTCGGATATCGTGCTGACCCGAATCGCCACACTGGCCCCGCAGCGTGCGCATGAGCTCACCGGAGTCAGTCTGTACGACGTTGCCGGCAATGCTACCTACCAAAACGCCTTCACCCTGTACATCTTGCCGTATTCGCTGATTGCGGTATCCGTCTCCACCGCCGTATTCCCCCTCATCTCGCGGTCGATAGCAGCGCAGGACTTCCATGCGGCACGTCAGCAGCTGGGCAATGCGCTGTGCAACGTAGGGCTGCTGGTGCTGTTCTTCGCCGCGGCGCTGGTGGTCTACCCCGAACCGATCATTCGTGCGCTGCTGCCTTCGGTCTCGATGAATGAGACCGTGCTCATCGCCTACGCCCTGATTCCGCTGTCTTGCGGCATCCCCGCCATATCAGCGTTCCTGTTGATTCAACGTACCTTCTATGCCTTTGAGGACGGCCTGCACCCGTTCCTCGCCGCGGTATTGCAATACGGCTTCACCACGGCACTCATGATTGTGGGCATGCTGGTGCTTCCGCCGAATCAGTGGATCGTGGGTATTGCCTGTTCCGTATCCGCCGGTGTGCTATTGGCGCTGCCGCTCATGCTGTTTATGCTGCGCAAACGATTCGGAGGCAGCCTGGAAGGCAAGCCGGTTGTGCAGACATACGGCAAGGCGTTGGCAGCGGCCGTAATCGGCGGCGTTGTGGTCTGGCTGGCGAAAACCCCTGTTGTGGACCTCTTCGGTGCCTCCATCCAAGAGACCGGCGGCCAGATGAGCTGGCTGTCCGCATTGGGAATTTGCGTCGTGCTGACCCTCGTGCTGGCCGTGGTGTATATCGGCGTGCTCTGGGCACTGCGCGCCACACAACTGACCGATGCCGTCCACTCGATAACCGCCCGTTTCGGGCGAAAACCCGCCAACACATCCGTTGACGAACCGCAATCCGAAGAAGACAATAATACTGCTGATACTGCTGCGAGCATCATGCCTGAGGCCGATGGCATTCAGGCCAGTCCCACGGCTAGAATGTCAGCGATGACGAATGCCGATCACATGGAGCCTGACGAGCAGATGAAACCGCAATTGGGAGATACTATCCTTAACCGCTACACCTTGGTGTCTTCGTTGCGTAAGGAACCCGGCCTCGAAGCTTGGCAGGCCAATGATCGCGTGCTGGCAAAGGATTGCCAGCTGTTCCTGGTCTCCAACCGCAAGGCATTGGACACCGTCAACACCATTGCCGGCGAGCTTGCGGCCACCCGCCCCGAACACTATGTACCGGTGCTGAAGTACCGCATGCAGTCCGACGTGCTCATTGCCGTCATCGCAATGGACAGTGGCCTATCCGTGGCCGATTACCGTGCCAGCGCCACCGGCAACATACTGAGCTACGACGCCATGCGCTCCATTCTTGGCGAGACCGTTCAGGCCATCCGTCCCATGCTGACCAGCACTGCCGGCACTGCCATCCTGACTACTGATACCGTGCGTCTTACCGGCTCCGGCATCGAAATTTCCGATGCTCCGTTTGCTCCGATCCTGGCAGATATGTCCGGAACCGATCCGGCAGGCGATGATGGCGCTGAGCGTCATGCCGTGCGTCAGCTTGCCGCGTTGCTGTATGCACTGCTTACCAACACGACCAGCCAGTCGAATCCGCAATTCGATCTGCATCTGCTTGGGCATGATATTCCAAGCGAGTTCCGTGTTATTTGCAAGCGTGGCCTGGCATTGGCCGATGAAGGCGAGCAGGTCATGCCGATGGCCTCACTGGCCGAACTGGCCGCACTGTTGGGTGATTGGAAGCCGCTGACTAAGCTATCGAGCACTGACATCGCCCTGCCGACCACTGACGGCGAATCCTCCATCGTCAAGGTACAGCTGCGACCTACGGACGAGGCCGACATCGTTCCGATTCCTGATGACATTGTCACCAGCCAGCAGCTGCCTTCACTGTCCATCGCGGCACCTGCAGTGGCCGCTGGTGCTGAATCCGGCACCAATGGTCAGGCAGATGCTCATAGCATTTTCGATTTCAATTTCTCGCAAGCCTGGGAAAAGGAGAACCTCTCCGGCGAAGACACCGGAGACTGGTACAACCGACTGGCTCCGACCAACTCGACCGGTAACTCCCGGCTGACCGTGCCGATTCCCACCGCGGCCGGCGTGCCTGAGCCCACCGCTGCTGAGACCACCAGCCGTATTCCGATTTTTGATGCTTCCGGCCGTGAAATCCGCCCTGGTGAGGAGTCGCAGCGCGCGCTGGAGGAAGAGCAGGCACGTGCGGCGGAAGTCCAGTCCGTGCCGCCGAGCTTTATCCCGAAGGATCATCCCACTGGCAATGAGGATGATGCCCTGCCAGACGAGACGCTTTTCGGATCGATGACCACCAAGGTTGTTGCCATTATCGTGGCCGTGATTGTGGTGGTTGCCGCAGCGTTCTGGGCCATGCATGCGTTGCAGCGCAGTGGGGAAAACCCTGCAGATGCGGCGAACTCTTCTGAGAATTCGGAAGGCAATTGGCCGGATGTCAATGTGGATGATGTGCCGTTCGGTGAGGAAGATGGCACTTCCTCGTCCAAGGATTCTTCTACGTCTTCATCTCAGGAGAAGACCGAAACCAAGACAGAGACGGAGACGAAGCCCAAGAAGGTCACCGAGGATAAGGACTCCCAGTCGGTGCCCAAGCCGCGTCACGAGAACAACACCGCCTTTACGGTGGCCAGCGGGAACTTCCTGTCCAACCCTGCCGGCCAGTCCGGTTACGGCTACCACGTCCATCTTGACCAGCCTCATGATGTGTACCGCATGAATATCACCATCCGCACATCTGGCGGCAAGGGCTATATCCGTGCCAATACCACGGAGGATCCGACCCAAGGCGAACAGGTGGCCGAGTTTGTATTCGCCGAGGGCGGTACCACTGAGGTGAAGTTCGATAAGGTCGTCAACACACAGGATCTGGTTCTGTGGGTGCCGCTGGATAGCTTGCCGCAGAACCAGCTGTACATTCAGAAGGTTGAAGTCTTCTAAAAGTCGCGACTATGCCGGCAACGTCACGCTGTTGGCATAGAGGTGTCTATTGGCTTTCGGATGACGTATGCTGAATGCCATTGCGCCACATAACGTGCTGCCTGCCGCTACCGACGGCAGTCGGCCGCAGATTACATAATAGACACTGTGTCTAATTATTGGAGTGAGCACTGCACTTCATAACGGACTGAGGGGAATCATATGGAACATAACGTCATCATCATCGGCTCAGGTCCCGCTGGATACACAGCGGCCATCTACCTTGGTCGCGCCGGATTGAATCCTGTACTGATCACCGGTGCTCTGGCCCCGGGCGGGCAGCTGGTGAACACCACGGAAGTGGAGAATTTCCCTGGTTTCCCTGATGGCATTATGGGTCCTGATTTGATGGATCGCATGCGCGATCAGGCTGAGAAATTCGGCACGCAGTTCATTGCCGATGATGTCGAATCCGTGGAACAGGTGGAGGCCGCAGATGCCGCTGACGCACCGCAGCCCCGGTACCGACTGAGCCTATCTGACGGCTCGGTGTTGGAATCTCGTGCCATTATTGTGGCCACCGGCTCGAATTTCCGTAAGCTTGGCGTACCTGGCGAACGCGAACTTTCCGGTCATGGAGTGTCGTACTGCGCCACTTGTGACGGTTTCTTCTTTAAGGACAAGCCCATTGTGGTGGTCGGCGGCGGTGATTCGGCGTTTGAAGAAGCACTGTTCCTGACCAGATTTGGCTCATCAGTCACGCTGATTCATCGTCGTGATTCGTTCCGCGCCTCCCAGATCATGGTGGACCGCGCACAGTCGAATCCCAAGTTGACCTTACTGACCAATACCGTGGTTACCGCCATCCACGGAAGCGCCTCGGAAGCAAAGCCCGCCTCCCCGGCCATTACCATTGGCGGCCCGAAGCTGCCCGCGGCCGCGGCTCCCCAAAACGTGAGCAGCATTGATATTCGTAATACGGCAACCGGTGAGACTGGGACTTTGGATACCAGTGCGGTATTCGTGGCCATCGGTCATACCCCGGCTACCGAGTTCATTGCCGATGTGGTCAGCACTGATGATGATGGATACATCACGGTTGCAGAAGCTGGTACACACACCAGCGCCCCTGGCGTTTTTGCCGCCGGTGATTGCGTGGATCGCACCTATCGTCAAGCCATTAGCGCAGCAGGCATGGGTTGCCGCGCCGCATTGGATGCCCAGCAGTATCTGACCGCATAGTTGGTAGAGCATTACTCAGTAATCAGATATACACAATGGCGCAGTACAGATGAATTCGTACTGCGCCATTGTGTATATCTGATATATCAGACGTGATGCCTTACAGCCGTCTTATCTCACACCCACTTGCCGTCGGTGCTGGACTGGTTGGGCACCAGCAACTGCAGGATGCGATCCATGTCTTCAGGGGACGAGAATACGATTTCGATACGGCCATGTTTGGCGCTGCCCTTGATGGAGACCTTGGTATCAAAATGATTTTCCAGGCTCTGCTGAATGGCGGATCCCATCCACGGATTGGTCTTTGAGGTCTTCGGCTTCTTAGGCTGCTCTCCCGAAGCAACGGCCATAGCCACGATTTCTTCCGTACTGCGAACCGACAATCCTTCCGCGATGATGCGAGATGCCAGCTTATCCATCGCTTCTGGATCGCTCAGACCCAGCAATGCACGCGCATGGCCGGACGAGAGCACGCCAGCAGCCACTTTTTTCTGTACTGTTGCCGGCAGGTTCAACAGACGAAGTGTATTGGCAATTTGAGGACGTGATTTTGAAATCGATTTCGACAGCTGAGCTTGAGTCAGGCCAAACTCCTCAATCATCTGCTGATATGCGGCTGCTTCTTCCAGAGGATTCAATGCCACACGATGCAAATTCTCCAGCAAGGCATCACGGAGCATATCGTCGTCCGTGGTGGTTTTCACGATAGCTGGAATCGTGGTCAATCCAGCCAACTGGGAGGCACGCCAGCGGCGTTCGCCCATGATCAGTTCATAGGGGCTGTCCAGATGGCCAGTGAACGGGTTCGTTGAGGACTGCTCGCTGTGTTGTGCTTGCTTGGCCTCGGCAATCTGCTCGCTGGGACGGCGGCGCACCACGATGGGCTGCAATACACCCACTTCTTTGATGGAAGCGGCAAGCTCATTGAGTTCGTCTTCGTCGAAAATCGTACGCGGCTGATGCGCATTAGGGCCGATTTCCTGCAAGCTGAGTTCAGCGAGATAGCCGCCCTCAACAGACTTCAGTTCCTCTGGAGCCTCTTGTTTGTTGGCCTTATCCTCAGCCGCATGCTTGTTCTTCGGTGTTTCACGTGAAACATTGTTCGATGATTTCGCTGCGGCTCGAGTGGTTTGCTTATCGTCACTGCCGAAGAATAGGTCACTCGGATGTGCGATATCGTCCAACGCGGGCATGGCCGCTCGCTTGCCACCAGTTTTCTTGGCAGCAGCTCCCTTCTTGGGCTGTGATGGAGTCGTTGCGGTCTTGGACTTAGGCTTCACCGCTTCATCTGGCGCCTTCGCGGGCTCCGCGGGATCCTCCTCCCCTGGCAATGCAGGGAATAACGCGCCAAGTCCTTTACCGAGTCGTGATTTGGTTGCCATTACTTCCTCCTCGCATCAATGGCTTCAAGCACATGCTGTGAACGTCGAGCGATTTCCAATGCCGCTTCGCCATATGCTATAGCACCTATGCCGCGGGGATCATAGGCAATAACAGGCTGTGAAAAGCTCGGAGCTTCCGATATCTTCACCGATCGGGGAACGGTGGTATCCAGGACAATATTGGGGTAATGGGACTTGACCTCACCATAAACCTCACGGCTTAACAGTGTACGGCGGTCGAACATCGTGACCAGCATGGTGGAGACCAGCAGAACCGGATTGAAATGCTGCTGCACCAGGCCGATGGTGTTGATCAGCTGGCCCAATCCCTCCAGCGCATAGTATTCGGCTTGAATGGGAATCAACATCTCAGTGACCGCGCACATGGCGTTAATTACCAGCAAACCCAAGCTCGGAGGACAATCGATGAACACGTAATCGTACGCGGTATCTGTCTGTTCCAGAAAACGATCGAGCGCTTCTTTCAGCAACGTGTTACGATTCGGTAAGTCCGCCACTTCAAGTTCGGCACCGCTCAAATCGATGGACGCAGGAACCACATCGAGCGAAGGAAAATCAGCGCTTGTCGTGATGACATCAGCGATTTCCGCCCGCCCCTCAATTACATCATAAATCGACCTATCTCCTGAAGAATGTGAAATAGCAAATGCCGTTGACGCATTGCCCTGGGGATCCATATCAATGACCAACACATGCGCTCCGTGCTGAGCCAGCGCTGCGGCAAGGTTTACCGTCGACGTGGTCTTACCGACACCGCCTTTCTGATTGGCCACGGCGATCAAGCGTGTCCGTTTCGGCTTGGGAAAGGAGGCATGGGTCAAAGCGTCATATCGGGAGCTTTCGTCGGCCATCTGACTACCCAGCGCAGAACTCTGCCCATCAAAAATACGACGGAGGGTTTCGGAAGGCGATTCCATCATTGCGTCATGATGATCGTCTGCTGTCATCGTTCCTCCTTATTCAATGTACGTTCCAGTGTTCCTATTCGTATGGACATGATTCGTGTTATCCACATCCCCTATCCCCTATTGTGGATAAGTGTGGACAAGTGGATAACCACAACGGTCACATCTACAATCCACCATCGCAAAAGTGAGGTTTTTCAACGGTTTTCACCGATACCCACCATAGGGGATAGAGTTGTGGATAACTCAATTGATGAAGTACAAATGTGGATAACTTCAACATCGGTACCATCATCAACGTTTGTCAACAATTACCACATGTGTCGGTTCCAGACCTGGACCGACCTCCGCTTCCACCACTCGGGGACGACGGCCACCATAGCGTGAAATCTGGCCACTGGCTTTGTCCAGTTCCGCTTGTGCCGAACGACCCTTGAGCGCAATAAGCCGACCGGTGGGTTTCAGCAGAGGCAATGTCCATCCAGAAAGCTTGGTCATCGGTGCCACTGCACGGCAGGTCACCACTGCAAAAGGATGCATCTCGCGCTTGCGAACCCTATTGATCACTTCATCGGAACGACCACGGATAATAGATACATTCTTCAACCCCATCAGATCAACGCACTCGGCAAGCCATTCAACACGGCGTTCCATCGGTTCAATCAGCGTAAAACTGCACTCCGGCAAGCAACACGCCGTCACCAGCCCAGGGAAACCTCCACCACTGCCAACGTCAGCAACGGTTCTAAAACGAGCTCCATCTGTGGCCTCGCGCACATAAGGAACTATCGCTGCGGAATTGAGAATGTGACGTTCCCAAATAATGTCCACATCACGAGGTCCAATCAAGCCACGAGGTTCTCCCTCTTGGGAGAGCTTGTCATGGAATCTCTCTAATCGGGGTAAAGCATCCCCCAATACACGGGCCAGCACCGGTGATTCCTGTAACTCATCCACCATGACAGTCCCCTCCTATGTTTCACGTGAAACATGTGGCATAACTTGAGGCGCCGCTTATAACGACGCCTCACATATCACCGCACAGAAAACTTCAGCATATACCTTTGTGGTGCAGGTGTATACTCACTCCTGATCGTCGACCTCTTCTTCTTCGACGTTATCTTCGTTCTTGCTACGAAGATATATGGTCACATAACGATGCGGTTCTTCACCATGGGAGCGAGACTTCAGACCTTCATCACGCACCACGTCATGAACGACTTTACGCTCAAAGGAATTCATCGGCTTCAGATCCATCGGTTCGCCGCTCTCCTTAACGGCATCAATAGCATCGAGAGCCACATCGCGCAGGTGCTGGCGCTTACGCTTCAGGAAACCATCCACGTCCACAATCAGGTGGGAACGTTCGCCGGTCTTCTGCTGCACAGCCAGACGAGTAAGCTGCTGCAACGCATCAACCACTTCGCCATTGCGACCAATCAGATGTTTGATGTCCGTATCGTCATCAGCGACGATCTGAACAGTTGGGCGGTTGTTACGAATACCCATTTCGATATCGCCCTCATAGTCGGCGATATCCAGCAAGCCTTCAAGGTAATCGGCAGCGATGTCAGCCTCTTCGTTGAGCTGATCAATCGACTTCACGTCATCCTGTGCCATACGCTACTCCTTCATGTCAAGTCTGATTCTCAAGTCTAAGCCCTGCTCCCCCGAACAGGATTGGTTAGTGTCGGGGCGTGTCCGATGTTTCACGTGAAACATCGGACACGCCCCCGTCCTCATTATTTCTTTTTGCGCCTACGAACCGGCTGTTGCCTCTGGAATCCTTGGCTCGCCTTACGCGCGGCTTCTTCCTTAGCCTTAGCCAAAGCCTCCTCTTCAAGGGAAGGAAGACCGGCCTTTTCACGACGAGCATTCTCGTTGCGATGGTCACGCTTTTCCTTATCTTCTGCGGCAGGAGAACCTGGAGTCGGGAAGCAATACACCTGCCACAGCGTACGGCACAAGTTGCAAACGTTGTTGGTCAGCCAGTACACCAACACGGCGAACGGGAAAGAAGCACCCGAGAAGATGTACATCACCGGGAAGAGCCACAGCATGGCCTTCTGCATGGTCTCGGTCTGCTTGTTCATCGAAGCAGCTGCCATGTTGCGCTTCATGTTGATGTACTGCATGAGCCACAAGCAGAAACACATCAGGAACACAAAGACACCGATGACCACCTTGCCGGCAGTAGCTGCGCGGGTGAAGTTATCGGTCACACTGACAATGCCGAACACATCGGTCTGGGTGAACTGCTTGGCAGTGGCCACATCAAAGGCACCGAGCGGATCTCGCTTGCCGTTGGCGATGTATGGAATGGCGGACAGCGTGTAGAACATGGACATGAACACCGGGCCCTGAATGAGCATCGGCAGGCAGGAACCTGCCGGATTGACGTTATTGTCCTGGTATAGTTTCATGGTCTCACGACTCATGGCTTCCTTGGAAGCCTGATCCGTCTTGCCCTTGTACTTGTTCTGAATGCGCTGCATCTTCGGCGCCAATGCCTGCATCTTGCGCATCGACTTCATCTGCTTGTAGAACAGCGGGAAGATACACGCCTGCACCACCAGCACCAGGATGATAATGGCAAGAATCCAGGAGACGCCGACCGGGCTCATGCCCAACATGACAAAGAAGTCATGCACGATCTTCATAATCCAAGTCTGCAGCCACTCAACAGGGGTCAGAATCTTGTACAGGAATCCCCAGAACCCGCTATCCAGCAGGAATTGGTTTTGATTGATCATCGTTGGGCCTCTCTTTGGGTTGTGGCCAATGGCGTCAGTCGAGGCTCCTCATGAGCCTTCGACCACGAAAATCGATAAAAAATGGAATAACGCTGCGGCACGTCGTCAATTCCCCCACGGCTCCACGGCCTGCAACGAAGCAATCGCAATACGGCAAGCACTCCGCCTTTGCAAGCGCCATACCGTTCAAAAGCCTCAATGGCATAGTTTGAACATGTTGGGTAATACTTGCAACAGGGCGGTCGGTTCGCAGAAATGTGACGCTGGTACCAACGCACACCACGAATCATTACCGCCCTGATGGAAGTAGACATGTGTCATTCCGCCTTACGAGCCACTTTGGCAAAGCCGGTGGCAAACTGCTCATCCAACGATGAGAACGATGCGGATGCCGCACTTGGTTTTGCGCGCACCACGATATCGCAGTAAGGCGGCAGGCTCTCTTCATGAGCCTTAGCCAGAACCCTGAACCTGCGCTTCACCGTATTACGGGTAACCGCATTGCCCACCGATTTGGAGACAGCCAAACCCAGACGACGATACGTCGTCCGATCATCAGGTTGATGATCATTACGCATCAGGTAATGCACAATGATGTCTTTGCCACCCACTTTGCGCCGGCGTTTAAGTACGGCAACGAAATCACGATGGCTTTGCAGCCGCTCCACCTCGACAGCCTCGAGGAACTGATCCGAGGGATCAGGCGGACAGGCTCTTGCGGCCCTTGGCGCGGCGACGGTTAATCAGCGCGCGACCGGAACGAGTGCGCATACGCACACGGAAACCGTGCTTCATGTGACGACGACGGTTGTTCGGCTGGAACGTCCTCTTCATATCAATTGCTCCTAGGTCTATTTGGCAACGCTTCGCGCTGCTCTCACGTGAGTCAAGCTATACCAACCTACTCTGACCCCTACCCTCAAGTCAAAATACGTCAAGAGTTTTCACATTTCGACACGTCGAGGAAATCTCGGCTCACCTCTTTGAATCGGCATAAACTCAACCATTTCACCCCAAAAGTTATCCACAAATTACATGTATGTTATTCACATTTGAGCAATTCCAACACGCGACTCGGTGGATAACTTCCTCACATCGGAGTAAACATTATCTACGTAATTCATTCGTTGAGTAGTTCAGAAGGGGCCGACCATGGTTGATGTTTCCGGTGACCCCACAATCGAAGCTGCCCATATTTGGTCAAACACACTTACCCTTCTTAAGCGCAACAGCACTCTGACCGCACGAGAGAAGGGATGGCTTGAGGGAATAGTTCCTGAAGGTGTGTTCGGCTCAACCATCGTGCTGTGTGTGGATAACAATGACACACTGCAGGCCATTCAAGGCAATCTCAACGAATCATTGTTGCAAGCACTGCACACCGCAACCGGTGAGAACATGTTCCCCGCGTTCAAAGTAGTGCCGCGCAGTGAACCGCAACCGGTCTCCCCTTATCCAACGAATGCTTCGCCGACTCTCACTGATTTCGGCAAGGAACCGTATGGCGCGCCGGAACCTGTGATTCCTGCTGTTGAACAGCAGTTCTCTGTGCCGCAGCAAAAAATGAATCGCGATCCGGAAACTCATCTCAATAAGAGTTTCACTTTCGATTCGTTTGTTCCCGGTGACTCTAATCGCTTCGCGCGAACTGTTGCATTGGCTGTGGCAGAGGGATCAGGCCAGGATTTCAATCCGTTGTGTATTTATGGCGGTTCCGGTTTGGGCAAAACACATTTGCTCAACGCCATCGGCAATTACGCCTTGGTAAAGGATCCCGGCCTGAAGGTTCGATACGTCACTTCCGAGGAATTCACCAACGACTTTATTGACGCTCTGCAAAATACCAATCAGAGTCAAGGCCAGATAGCGGAATTCAACCGCCGATATCGCCAGGTAGATGTGCTGCTTATTGATGATATTCAGTTCCTAGGCGGCAAGGAAGCCACTCTGGATCAGTTCTTCCATACGTTCAATTCGCTGCATCAAGCGAATAAACGCATTGTCATTGCGTCTGATGTGGCTCCAAAAAACCTGAAAGGTTTTGAGGCTCGACTGATTTCCCGCTTTGAATCCGGCCTGACCGTGGATGTCAAGCCGCCGGATTTGGAGACACGTATCGCCATTCTGCGCATGATTGCCGCAATGAACGGATCGAAGATTCCCAATGACGTTCTGGATCTTATTGCCGAACGTTTCACGGAGAATATACGTGAATTGGAAGGCGCGCTGACCCGCGTCACCGCCGTTGCCTCGCTGAGCAACCAGCCGGTGACCCGCGCTTTGGCGGAGCAAACGCTTCAAGACTTCTTTACCACCGATGTGGAAATCAAGCCCACTGACATCATCGGTCAAGTGGCAAAGTACTTCCACTTGACGTTTGAGGATATCGTCGGCTCATCACGTACCAAGAACGTGGTGATTCCCCGACAGATAGCCATGTATCTCGCTCGCGAGATGACCAGCATGAGCCTGATGGATATCGGCGAGGTGTTTGGAGGTCGCGATCACACTACGGTAATGCATGCTTGCACCCGTATTGGCGACAAAATGCAGCAGAAACAGGAAATCTATAACTACGTTATGGAACTGACTGTGCGTTTGAAGCAGAACGCAGACTGAGTATGCCTATGGCTTCCTTTACGGGAGCCATTTTTTATATCTGCGCATATCCGAGAGAATCGTTCCTGAAGACCGATTTCGGCACTTTTTCAAACCGAGCCAGAAAAAGTGCCGAAAACCGTCCTCAGAATCGATTCTCCTCGCCGATAATCATGTTCAACACGCCGTACAAAGACCCAATAATCATGAAAGTTATCCACATAGTTGTTCACAAATGTGGGCAAACTCGGCGGATAACTCGTGGATTACCCACTATTTTTCGGTGGAAAATTGGTGCATAACATGGCCTTCTGTGTGGAAAACTTAACAATTGACTTTTTCCTGTGGATAAGTCGCCTATTTATCCACACGCTATACAGAAGTTATCCACAACACTCCCCAGTGGATAAGCCGTTACCGCAGTAGCCCCCCATCCACTTATCCACACTATCCACCGCACTTATTACGACGATTACTTACTTGCATACATAAGATCACCGTCATGGTGATAATCGGCCGCATCAAGCACGCAAGCAAAAGAACCAACCAACCGCTAGAATGTTCTTCAGCAAAACCGACGAAGGGAACAACCTGACATGAAAGTTGAAATCGATACCGCCGCATTGGCTGATGCCGTGGCCTGGACCTCCCGCGTCATTGACGCTCGTCCCTCCAACCCAATTCTCGCTGGCGTAAAACTTGAAGCCATTGACGGCACCCTGCAGTTCTCTGCATTCAATTACGAGATTTCCGCTCGTCACCACATCGAAGCTGGTGTTGATGAAGTCGGTTCCGCTCTGGTTCTGGGCAAGCTTCTGGCTGATATCACCAAGTCGCTGCGCTCCGAAAAAACCTACCTGACCACCGATGGCTCCACGCTAACCATCACCTCTGGCAAGTCGAAGTTCACGTTGCAGCTCATGCCCGATGCCGAATACCCTGATTTGCCGGTTGTGCCGCCTATGCTCGGCCAAGTTGATGCCCAAACTTTCGTCCAAGCCGTGAACCAGGCATCCGTCGCCGTCTCCCGCGAAGAAAACCGTCCGGTACTGACCGGCGTGCGCATGCAGTTCCAGGACGACAAAGTCATCATGACATCCACCGACCGCTTCCGTTTGGCTCGTGCCACGTTCACCTGGACCCCGCAAGACGCCAACGTGGACACCATCACCCTAGTGCGTGGCTCTTTGCTCAAGGACGTGGCTCGTTCTCTGGACGAACACCAGAACATCCGCCTTGATTTCGATGCCGATAACCCCACGTTGCTCGGTTTTGAAAATGCCGGTCGCGTATCCACTTCGCAGCTCATCGACGGTGAGTTCCCGGCTGTCGACCGCTTGTTCGCCGATGAATACCCGATTCAGGCCGTAGTGAACAAGCAAGATCTGCTTGACGCCATTAGCCGTGTGGCTCTAGTCGCCGAGCGCAACGCCCCGATCCGCATGATGTTCACCGGTCAGGAGCTCGCCTTGTCCGCCGGTTCCGCCGACGAAGCGCAAGCCAATGAAACACTCGATATCGATATGGATGGCGACGAAATCACCGTGGCATTCAACCCGTCCTACCTCAAGGAAGGTTTGTCCGCGATTGCCGAGCCGTTTGTACGCATCAAGATGACCACGCCGGTCAAGCCGGTGGAATTCAACGGGCAGCAGGAAGCCGATTCCGATGAATCGATGGACTACCGCTACCTGCTGGTGCCGATGCGCTTTAACAGCTGACGCAGAATCTCTCACATACTGCACATGCATATCTCCCGTCTTGCACTCGACCACTACCGCTCATGGAGCCAGGTAGTGGTCGATTTCGTACCAGGAGTCAATATCCTGGTCGGCAAGAACGGCTTGGGCAAAACCAATCTGGTGGAGGCCATTGAAGTGCTCTCCACCGGAGCTAGTCATCGTGCCTCCAGCATGCTGCCGCTTATCGAACGCGGCCAAACCACTGCCACTATTCGCGCCAACGTAGTAGACGACGATGGGCAAAGCACCACGTATGAGGCATCGATTCATGCTCGCGGCGCGAATCGGGCACGCATCAATTCAGGAACCTCGCTCTATTTACGCGATATCATCGGCCGCATTCCCAGCGTTTCGTTTACTCCTGAAGACCAGAGATTGGTATCGGGTGATCCTGGTGCCCGGCGAACGTTGCTCAACCAAGCCGGAGCCCTGCTGGAACCCGGCTATATGCAGTCGTTGCATCAATTCACACGCATCGGCAAGCAGCGCGCCACGTTGCTGAAGCAGCTTGGCGCCAGCGCGAATACTGGGCAACCGGTGGATGCCGTATTAAGCGGTTTGGAAATATGGACCGGACAGTTTATCGAAGCAGGTGTGGAACTGACCCGTATGCGTGCGAGAGTCATCGACTTGCTGGCTGAGCCGTTTGCCGCGCTGTACGCTGAGTTGACTGGCAACGATGACACCGTCAGCCTGACGTATGCGCCGTCATTTGACGAAGTGCTGATGCAAGACGATCCACGATTGAGCATCAGTGAACATTTCCAGCGCATCTACCCTGGAGAAGTGGCTCGAGGCGTCAATCTTATCGGCCCTCAACGTGACGATTTGACCCTGAATCTTGCTGATATGCCAGCCCGCGAATTCGCCTCGAACGGCGAGATATGGACCATGGCGCTGGCCTTGAAAATGGCGCTATTCCAAGTGATACGCCAGAGATTGGGCCTTAAGCCCATCGTTATCCTTGATGATGTGTTCGCCCAGCTTGACGACAACCGTCGTACCCAGATTCTGGATTTTGCGCGCCGGCAAGATCAGGTGCTTATCACCGTGGCGTCAGAAGGCGATGTGCCCACGCATGAATCGGACAATGTGCTTGATATTGCGCAATTGATGCCATCCGCCGCGCAGTCTGGGGGCGGGAGCGAGGCACAATCATGAAGCCTCCCATTGCCTGTCAGCTGCATGTGGACGAAACCAAACTACCCGCAGAAATATTTGAACGTCTCTCTCACCGCGGGACGATACTGAAAGACCGACGCCGCAGACGCGAGGAAGCCTTTGAGAACTTCGGCAAGCCCGGCCGTGATCCGGCCGAGTTGGGCAGCGTGATGAGCTCAATCGCAGGCGGTGGCGTATGGGCTGCGAACATGAAATTGGCGCAATTGCGCAACCATTGGGATCAGGTGGTAGGCGAGGCAATCGCCAATCATTCGGCAGTCGCTGATTTCACCGATGGAGTCTTGACTATTCGTGCCGAATCCACAGTGTGGGCCACTCAACTGACCTATTTGATTCCGCAACTGACCGATACCATTCGCAGGAATCTCAAAGGACTGACCATCAACGAAATCAGAGTCACCGGTCCGGCGGTCGGATACAGCCGGAAATGGGCCCGGCGTCGATAACACCCTAGAATAGGGGAAATTCGTAGAAGCCCCGCTATGGCGCTCGTCGTAGTAGACGAGTAGAATCACATGCAATATGGTCAAATGGCTGGAAGAGCCCTTTACGGGCCTCATAAGCCATATCGCCTCTGCAAATGACCTTCATTACAGAGGTTGACCCCGTAGTCACGGAAGGAAGCCTGTTGGCAGAAGAAACCAGCAAAGAGGAGCAGCTGAAGGCGGCTGCGGAACGCATCAACAATGCGGAATTGACCGAAGGCGAGCTTGACGAATCCATGGCTCCCGAGCATTATGAGGCCTCTGACCTTCGAGTGCTTGAAGGTCTTGAAGCCGTGCGTATCCGTCCAGGTATGTACATCGGCTCCACCGGTCCGCGTGGTTTGCACCACTTGGTCTACGAAATCGTCGATAACTCGGTCGATGAGGCGCTGGCTGGATATGCCAGCCATATTGAAGTCACTATCCTGCCGGACAACGGTATCCGCGTGGTGGACGATGGCCGAGGCATTCCGGTTGATGAGGTTCCTGGCGAAGGCGTCTCCGGTGTTGAAACCGTGATGACCAAGCTGCACGCCGGCGGCAAGTTTGGTGGCGGCGGCTACGCGGTGTCCGGCGGTCTGCACGGCGTGGGCATCTCCGTGGTGAACGCCCTGTCCACTCACGTGGACATCGAAGTGCGCCGTCAGGGCTTCCACTGGACCCAGACCTATGTCGACCAACATCCGGTTGCGCCGCTGAAGCAGGGCGAGCCGATGGCCGAGGGCGAATCCACCGGTACATCCGTGACCTTCTGGGCCGACCCGAAGATCTTTGAAACCACCATCTATGATTTCGAGACGTTGCGTTCCCGCTTCCAACAGATGGCCTTCCTGAACAAGGGCCTGAAGCTTAGCCTGACCGACGAACGCGTCACTGACCAGGCCGGCGACGAAGTGGCCGGCGACGCCGAAGGCGAGCCCGGTGAGAAGCACCAAACCGTCACCTACCAGTACCTCAACGGCATCAAGGATTACGTCGACTACCTGGTCAAGGTGCGCAAGGCCACACCGGTGGAAGAGGATGTCATCAGCTTTGAGGCCGAAGACCTCAAGCTCGGCATTTCCGCTGAACTCGCCATGCAGTGGACTACCGCCTACTCCGAGGCTGTGCACACCTTTGCGAACACGATTTCCACCACCGAAGGCGGCACCCACGAGGAGGGCTTCCGCGCGGCACTGACCTCGCTGGTCAACCGTTACGCGCGTGACAAGGCCATCCTCAAAGACAAGGACGAGAACCTGTCCGGCGACGACGTGCGTGAAGGCCTGACGGCCGTGATCTCCGTCAAACTCACCAACCCGCAGTTCGAAGGCCAGACCAAGACCAAGCTCGGCAACTCCGAAGCCAAGACCTTTGTGCAGCGCGTGATGACCGACAAGCTCGGCGACTGGTTCGACGCCCACCCTGCCGAGGCCAAGAACATCATTCAGAAGGCCATCGAAGCCTCCCGCGCCCGTCTGGCCGCCAAGAAGGCCCGCGAAAACACCCGCCGCAAGTCCATCTTCGAGTCCGCCGGCATGCCCGACAAGCTCAAGGACTGCCAGTCCTCCAACCCGGAAGAGTGCGAGCTGTTCATCGTGGAGGGTGATTCCGCAGGCGGTTCCGCCATTCAGGGCCGCAACCCGATCACACAGGCCATCCTTCCGCTGCGAGGCAAGATCCTCAACACCGAACGTGCCAGCCTGGACCGTATGATGAAGTCCGACACCATCGAATCGCTGATCACTGCGGTCGGTGGTGGCTACGGCGAAGACTTCGACATCTCCAAGGTGCGCTATCACAAGGTCATCATCATGGCCGATGCCGATGTGGACGGTGCGCATATCGCCACCCTGAACCTGACGCTGTTCTTCCGCTACATGCGTCCGATGATCACCGCCGGTTACGTGTACGTGGCCATGCCGCCGCTGTACCGCTTGAAGTGGACCAAGGGTCCGCACGACTTCGTGTACACCGACGCCGAGCGTGACCGTGTGCTTGCCGAAGGCAAGGCCAACGGCCGCCAGCTGCCCAAGGGCGAAGGCATTCAGCGCTACAAGGGTCTGGGCGAGATGAGCTATCAGGAGCTGTGGGAAACCACCATGGATCCCGAACACCGCATTCTGAAGCAGGTACACATCGAGGATGCGGCCGCAGCCGACGAGACCTTCTCGATGCTGATGGGCGACGAAGTGGAACCGCGCCGCCTCTTCATCCAGCGCAACGCCAAGAACGTGCGTTGGATCGACGCGTAAAGGAATCCTCCGCAAGCGGAGGACACAATTCCTTGGCTCCCCTCTTTGAGGGGAGCTGTCGAACGCAGTGAGACTGAGGGGAGCAGTCACTGCGACATGGACTCCCCTCGGTCAGCTTTGCTGACAGCTCCCCCTCAGAGAGGGGAGCCAGATAGGACTAAAGGAACGGTATAAGTGGCAGACGAAACAAACAACACCGGTGACGAACAGTTCACCCCGGATGGCTCGATGGAGCCGTTGAGCCCGCAGGAAGCGGACACCACTGACTACGGTCTGATGGAAAGCGGCGAACGCATCCAGCGCAAGGATTTGCAGCAGGAGATGCGCGAATCCTACCTAGCCTACGCCCTTTCCGTCATCGTGGAACGTGCTCTGCCGGACGTGCGCGACGGCATGAAACCCGTGCACCGCCGTGTGATCTACGCGATGTACGACGGCGGCTATCGCCCCGACCGCGGCTACAACAAGTGCTCCCGCGTGGTCGGCGACGTCATGGGTAAATACCATCCGCACGGCAACTCCGCCATCTATGACACTTTGGTGCGCATGGCCCAGTCCTGGTCGATGCGCAACTTGCTCGTCGACGGTCAGGGTAACTTCGGTTCCCCTGGCGACGACCCTGCCGCCGCCATGCGTTACACCGAATGCCGTATGGCCCCGCTGGCCATGGAAATGGTGCGCGACATCGACAAGGACACCGTCGACTTCGTGCCCAACTACGACGGCAAAACCCAGGAACCGACTGTATTGCCGGCCCGCTTCCCGAACCTGCTGGTCAACGGCTCCGCCGGCATCGCCGTGGGTATGGCCACCAATATTCCGCCGCACAACATGCGCGAGGTGGCCGAAGGCGTGCACTGGGCGCTTGAGCATCCGGACGCCAGCCGCGAAGAGCTGCTGGAAAACCTGATTCGCATCATCAAGGGACCGGACTTCCCCACCGGCGCCACCATCCTCGGTCACAAGGGCATCGAACAGGCCTACCGCACCGGCCGTGGCCTCATCACTATGCGTGCCGTGGTCAACACTGAGGAGATCAACGGCCGCATGTGCCTGGTGGTCACCGAGCTGCCGTACCAGGTCAACCCGGATCGTCTGGTCGTCTCCATTCGTGAGGCCGTGCGCGACGGCAAGATTCAGGGCATCGCCGACATGCGCGACGAAACCTCCGGCCGTACAGGCCAGCGCCTCGTATTGGTGCTGAAGCGTGACGCCGTGCCGAAGGTGGTGCTGAACAACCTGTACAAGCACTCCCAGCTGCAGCAGACCTTCGGTGCCAACATGCTGGCCTTGGTCGACGGCGTGCCGCGCACGCTGAGCCTGGACGCCTTCATCCGCCATTGGGTGAACCACCAGCTCGACGTGATCGCCCGCCGTACCGCATACCTGAAGCGTGAAGCCGAGGAACGCGACCACATCCTGCAGGGCTACCTCAAGGCTCTTGACATGCTGGACGAGGTCATCGCCCTGATCCGAGCCTCCGAAGACACCGATACCGCCCGTACCGGTTTGATGGAGCTTCTGGACATCGATCAGGTGCAGGCCGATGCCATCCTAGCCATGCAGCTGCGCACGCTGACCCGCATGAACCGCGACAAGATCGTGGCCGAACACGAGGAACTGCAGCGCAAGATCGCCGACTACATCGACATTCTTGCCAAGCCGGAACGCCAACGCAAGATCATCGGTGACGAACTCGACGAGATTGTGGGCAAGTACGATGACGAACGCCGTACCAAGATCCTGCCGTTCTCCGGTGAGATGAACGTCGAAGACCTGATCGCCGAAGAGAACGTGGTGGTCACCGTGACCCACTCCGGCTTCATCAAGCGCACCAAGGCCGACGAATACCGCGCCCAGCACCGTGGCGGCAAGGGCATCAAGGGCACCAAGCTGCGCGAGGACGACGTGGTGGATCACTTCTTCCTGACCTCCACGCACAACTGGCTGCTGTTCTTCACGAACAAGGGTCGCGTCTACCGCATCAAGGCCTATGAGCTGCCCGAGGGTTCTCGTGATTCCAAGGGCCAGCACGTGGCTAACCTGCTGCAATTCGCGCCCGACGAGTCCATCCAGGCCGTGCTGTCCATCCCGAACTACGAGGTGGCCAAGTATCTGGTGCTCGCCACCCGTTCCGGCAAGGTCAAGAAGACCCCGCTGGCCGAGTACGACTCCCCGCGTCAGGGCGGCCTCATCGCCGTGCGCCTGATGGCCGACGAGAACGGCGAGAATGCCGACGAGCTGATCGGTGCCGCGCTGTGCAACGCCGAGGATGACATCATCTTGGTCTCCAAGCTCGGCATGAGCCTGAAGTTCCAGGCCAACGATGAGCAGCTGCGCCCGATGGGTCGTCAGACTGCCGGTGTGCAGGGCATGAAGTTCCGCGAGGGCGACGAGCTACTGGCCATGGATGTGGTATGGGGCGACTCCGACAAGGATCTGTTCGTAGTGACCAACGAAGGCTTCGCCAAGCGTACGGCCATCAGCGAATACCGCCTGCAGGGCCGTAACGGCCTGGGCATCAAGGCCGTGCAGCTGGTCGAAGGCCGCGGCTCTCTGGTCGGCGCGCTCGTGGTGTCCGAAGACGATCAGGTCATGGCCATCATGAAGTCCGGCAAGGTGATTCGTTCCAACGTGGACGAGGTCAAGCGCACCGGGCGCAACACCCAGGGTGTTACCTTCGCCAAGCCTGATAAGGGCGACGAAATCCTTTCCATCGCACGCAACGAAGAAAAGGATGACCCCGAAGAGGAGGTCGCCGACAACGGCACTGCCGAAGCAGGCCAGTCCCCCGCCGAACCGGTGAACGAGTCCAACGAGACCGCACAATCCGGTGAGAATGTGAACAACGTGGACGAGGCGTGAGCCGAGTCCCGAAAGGCTGGTAGCCTCACTAACAGCAGAGGCTACCAGCAGGCTCTTAAGGAGAAACGATGAACGATCAGTTCAACAATAACGAGTCCGAGGTGATTCAGCCCAATATCGGCAATACGGTGAATGATGTGGTGACACCTGAACCCGTTCGGGAGGCACCGCGCAAGGCCCGTTCTGTTTCCAGCGAGCCGGAAGAGGTTACCAGCAGCCCGAAGACTGTTCGTCCGGCAGCTCGTCGCAGCACTCCACGCGCCCGCCGCATGAGCCTGTCCCTGACCCGTGTGGATGCATGGTCCGTGGCCAAGGTGACATTCATGCTTTCGATTGCCGGCGCCATTATCCAGATTGTCGCCGCAGCCGTCGTCTGGCTGCTGCTCGATTTGGTCGGTGTATTCAGTCAGATTACCCAGATTGTTTCTTCCACTGGCTTGGATGCTGGCGGTCTTGATCTGAAGAATGTGCTGTCCCTGACCACCGTGGTGTCTGGTGTGACCATCTTCTCCATTATCGAAGTGGTGATTTTCACCATTCTGGCCACCATTATTGCGTTGATTTACAACGTGGTCAGCTCGCTGGTCGGTGGCGTGCACGTCACCCTCGGCGATGACTGAGTTTTAGCTATACCAACAAAACTCCCCTCAGTCCGATTCATGGACTGAGGGGAGTTTCGTATATTCATAGTCATTAGTGCTTGGCCGGCACAAAACTTTCGCGGGCGACCAGCTTGGTCGAGAGCATGGTGTGGCAGGTGATGTCATCATTGAAACTGATCGACTGGGAAAGCATCAGCAGCGCGTTTCTGGCTAATGCCGTCTGATCGATGGCATACGTGGTCAGCGGCGGTGAAATGTACTGGGCGATGGACTGGTTGTTGATGCTGATGATGCTGACATCGCGCGGCACCAAAATGCCGGCCTTGGTAAAGGCCTGAATCACGCCCACAGCCAGGGAATCAGTGGCCACGATAAAGCAGTCAGGCATATTGCTGCCGAGCTTGGCCACAATCGTTTCGCCGTGCTTGCGGCCGGTTTCCACGCTGACCTGGCCGCCGGTAAATATCAGCCCTGCGGTTTCCAGGCCAAGGCGTTCGCACCAGTCGCGGTATGCCATCGTACGGATGTCTTCGGGGTACTCGTAGGTGCCCATCATGCGGCCTTCGCCGCCGATAAATCCGATTCTGGTCATGCCGCGGGCTCTGGCTTCGCTCAAGGCGTCCAGTATGGTTTGCAGCAGATCCGGCTGCACGGAGCTGAAAAGATTCGGGGCTGGGTTCACATCGATGAACACACCATGTGGCAGTACTTCATGAAGCCTTTCCAGGCTCTCGTAGGAGTGCGGTTCGGGGCCGATGGATACGAAGCCGTCATACTGGGTGCTGTTGTCAATGAGTTTGTTGATATCGGTGTAGAACGACAGGGTGATATGCATCTGCTGCGCTGTGGCGATCAAGGTGCTGCGCAGCTCGCTGTAATAGGCGTTACTCAGCTCCTCATCACTGGGAATGGCGTCCAGTACGGCGATATCGTGCGGAGCCACCAGTCGCCTTTCCTGTGTTTCGTAACCGAGTTCTTCACAGACCTGCAGAATCTTGCGGCGGGTCTCTTCTTTGACGGAGAACGTCGGATCGCCGTTGAGCAGGCGTGACACGGTTGCCGGCGAGAATCCGGCCCGTTGAGCGATTTCTCTGATAGTGACCATGCGTATGCCCGATATGTTCTTTCTGCACCGTTTGCGTACTATGTACTTGTTCCTGCATTACTACCCGTCATTAGGTAATTGGTAATGTATGTTTACCTGATACCTATCGTAGCGCACATCAATCGGAGTGCGGCAAAGATGTGCGCCAGTTGGCGGAAAAACAACACACCGCTCGAATGAATAGCATCATTCGGGCGGTGTTGTGCGGCAATGTCTGCTTGCTGTTGAGCCACATTCGGCTAACGGCATTACCTATGCGTTACTTGGTTTACCGGGCTGCGGACTCCTTGCCGAGCAGCGCGGCCTTGGCGATGTCCTTGCCGTACTTGGCGGCATCGGACTCATCGTGCAGGTTGGCTTCGATCTTGGCCACGATATGGGCGTGAGCCTTTTCGTCGATCTTCACGAAGAAGGCGAAGATCAGAAAGCCGATGATGATGAATGCCAGCGGCATCCAGAAGGCGAAGCCCTCGAAGGTGGTGATGTTGGCCTGGGTCATGTCGGCGGCGGTGGTCTTGTCGACGCCGGCGAACAGCGCGTTGGTGGCAAAGACCATGAAGTAGGTGCTCAGTGCGTTGTATAACAGCGACTGGCCGAAGTTACCGAATGCAAAGGCGGCAAGACGGCCTTTATTAAACTTTCTCTGGGGTTCGGCAGTTGATGACGACATCAGTGTTTTCTCATTTCCCGTGATACTGACTGCGGGGCGGACGGCGTTAGCTCTTATTTCTGTCGTTGAACAAGATAATGCGTTACCTATACAAAGTAAAACCATAACTAAATGCATTATCTAATAGTGATACTAGGAATGTCCGCAATGTGATTGCGGTGACGATTACTGCTCCTTGGTATCTAGCTCGTATAGGTCTGCGTCAGACTGTGCGGTGATGCACCATGCGATACTGCCGAGCTTGATTTTCATCGATATGCAGGTTATATTTAGTAAACATTTTATTTACTAGTTCAGTCACGGTGCCGTGACGAATTCGATGCAAGGAAAGGCGAAAACCATTATGACCAACTTGCAGTCAGCTCAGCAGTTCTCTCAGGCCTGGCTTACCGACCCGCGTGTGTTTGCCGTCAACCGGCTTGCCGCGCATTCCAGCCACAAGTTCTATGATCACGCTCCCCAGTGCGGCGAAGCCATGGATCTCAAGCAGAGTCTGGACGGTCAATGGCGCGTGCAGATGGTGGATCTCGCTGATTTGGCGGACAACGAGCTTGCTGAGGCGGCGTTTGCTCAGCCGGGATACGACGCTGCCGGCTTCTCCCCCATCGAAGTTCCCTCCGCATTGGAGACCAAGGGATTCCTGAATCATCAGTATGTCAACCAGCAGTACCCGTGGTCCGGCCATGAGAGCCCAGTGGCACCGGATGTGCCGAAGCATAACCACGTGGCGCTGTACCGTCATGAGTTCTCTTTGGAACCCAAGGCAGCTGCCGTGTTGGAGGCCAATAAGACTGCTGCGGATGATGCCGCCAAACGTCGCGTTACGTTGACATTCCAAGGCGCGGCCACGGCTATTGCCGTCTGGCTCAATGGCGCTTTCATCGGCTATGCCGAGGATTCCTTTACTCCCAGCGAGTTCGACGTGACTGATGTTCTGCGTGACGGCGTCAATACGTTGGCCGTAGCTTGCTTTGAATTCTCGTCCGCCAGCTGGCTCGAGGACCAGGACTTCTGGCGTCTGCACGGTATCTTCCGTTCCGTGGAGCTGGAAGCCCAGCCGTTGGTTCATGTGAACGACCTGCGCGTGCTGGCCGATTACGACCACACCACTGGCGAAGGTTCGTTGGACGTCGTCGCACTGGTGCGCAATGCTGGCACTGCTGCCGCCGTTGCCGCCACAGTGCTCGATGCTGTCGGCAACACTGTCTGGCACAGCAAGCTGACTGCCGGAGCTGATGCCGAGACGTTGACCGTGAAGGCCAATGTCGGCAAGGTCAACCCGTGGAGTGCCGAAGAGCCCACGCTGTACACCCTGCAGGTGGTGGCAACCGATGCCGCCGGTCAGGTAATCGAAGCAGTGCTGCAGCGCATCGGCTTCCGCCACTTCGCCATCGAAGACGGCCTGATGAAGCTCAACGGCAAGCGCATTGTGTTCAAGGGCGTCGACCGCCACGAATTCGATGCCCGCACCGGCCGCACGATTGCCGAAGCGGACATGATTGAGGACATCCACTCGTTCAAGCGCCTCAACATCAACGCCGTGCGCACCTCCCACTACCCCAACGAGACCCGCTGGTACGAGCTGTGCGACGAGTACGGCATCTATGTGCTGGACGAAACGAACCTCGAAACCCACGGCAGCTGGACCGATCCGGGCGATGTGTTCCAGCCCGCACGCGCCATCCCGGGCAGCAAGGACGAATGGCGCGCCGCCTGTGTGGACCGCACCGCAAGCATGGTGCGCCGCGACTACAACCACCCGAGCGTGGTGATCTGGTCGCTGGGCAACGAGGCGTTCGGCGGTGACGTGTTCTACTCGATGCGCGACTTCGTGCACGAGAACGACCCGTTCCGCCCGGTGCACTACGAGGGCACGTTCAACGACCCCGAATTCAGCGCCGCCACAGACATCATGAGCCGTATGTATGCCAAGCCTGATGAGATTGTCAAGCTATACCTCGGCGAGGACGGCAAGAAGCCGTACATTTCCTGCGAATACAGCCACTCGATGGGCAACTCCACCGGCGGCCTGCACCTGTACACCGAACTGGAGCGCTACCCGCTCTACCAGGGCGGCTTCATCTGGGATTACGTCGATCAGGCCTTGTGGCAGGACTGCGGCGACGGCACCGAGCGCCTGGCCTACGGCGGCGACTTCGAAGACCGTCCGAACGATTACGAGTTCAGCGGCGATGGCGTCATGTTCGCCGATCGCACCCCCTCCCCCAAGGCTCAGGAAGTCAAGCAGTTGTATGCCAATGTGAAGCTCGTGCCGGACGAGTCCGGTGTGACCATCACTAACGACAACCTGTTTATTTCCACTGCCTCTAGTCTGTTTACCGCGCGAGTGCTGGTGGACGGTGCGGAGCGTTGGCATGCCAACTACCGCTTCGATGTGCCTGCCGGCGAGACCGTGCGTGAGCCGATCGCCTTCCCGAAGGTCACCGATTTGGTGGCTCTGTCCGGCAGCGCCGAAGTGACCTACGAAGTCGACCAGCGTCTGGCTGAGGCCACTGACTGGGCTCCGGCCGGCTACGAGCTGACCTTCGGCCAGTATGTCGCCGCGGTTTCGTTCGATGACGGTGCCGCGGATGCCGTTGTTGCCGGCGATGCCGAAGTGGCAGGCGGTGGGTTTCACACCCGGGTTTTAGGCGGCCT
>OBXF01000267.1_pt1 | contig 56866 bp, 48 predicted proteins | sample 1495371 | NCBI WGS metagenome assembly OBXF01 (sample SAMEA2580143, study PRJEB22360) | human gut metagenome | biome: human gut; feature: human-associated habitat; material: faeces | place: Denmark | collected 2008/2010 | reverse complement strand
AAATAATAGCTAAAATATGAATAAAATACTGCAAAAACGATTGTTGTTTAACTTCCCGCTCGGTATAATTATCATGGGAGCTACAGCAAGACAACAAATAATGAATAAAAAATCTACAAACCGTTGATTAGAAAGGAGCAGCTTATGGAGTAGGTAGTGGGTATCGATTTTTCGATAAGAAGGAGAGGAAGAATGTGAAAAAAGAAAAGAGAATGTTAGGTGATAAAAGTTATTGTGAAGAAACAGACAAGCGAAGGAGTCGGAAACTACATAAGTATCTGCTTGTCGGACTGATCGTTGTCCTTGTACTTAATCTATTTCCATTTGGTCGTTATGCTGACAATGTGGTAGAAGCCGTTACTTCTACAGAACAAAAGCAAAATAGTGAAGATGGTATCGAATATACAGAGATTCATTCAGCAGAAGAATTAGATACCTTAATACGTAAGGAACTAAACGGGAATTTTAAGCTAGTTAAGGACATTGATCTATCCGACTATCGTTCTAATACAAATACTGCGAATCAAGGATGGCTACCGATCCCAAACTTTACGGGTGTGTTCAATGGTAATGGCCATACGATCAGTGGGTTGCGGATAAATCGAACAGGTAGTAGTTTTTTAGGTTTATTTGGTTCAGTCAATGGAGCGACAATCAAAAATGTGACCGTTGCACTTGGTGGAGATATCCTAGGATCTTCCGCTGTTGGTGTCATTGCAGGGCGAACGACGCATGTAACAAACAATGGTGCCGTTTTAGAAAACAATCAGGTGATTGGCAACGGGCATACAGTTAGAGCCACGGCGCTGCTTGGGTATACCGGCGGGCTGATTGGTTATTCTGGAGATAATACACGACTGGAAAACAATCAGGTTGACCATATCAATGTCCTAACAAATGGCGTTAGCAATTACGCCGGAGGACTTGTCGGTGCTGCTCGTAACTCTTCATTATTCGATAATGCAATCAATCGTGCCAAGGTAGAGGCGTATTCCTATGCTGGAGGGATAGCTGGGGTTACTTATGGATACTCTGCTCAGGCACACAGCAATGGCACATTAGTAACGAAAAACATTGTCGATACTGAAAGCAGCGTACAGGGAAGAGGCTCCTATGCCGGAGGGGCATTTGGGGCAATTTATGAAGGCAGTGAAGTGCGGCAAACACTGACGCATGCGAAAGTAGTCGGCAAAGGGTCCTACAATGGCGGCTTTGCTGGAGTTATTTACGATCGTTCAACGGTTGACCAGTCTGCGGCTTATGGTTCTGTCGAGGCTGTGCGCTATACAGGTGGCTTTGTCGGAGCGTTGTATAACTCGGCCTCTGTAAGTAATTCTTACGCACGAGGAGCAGTGACTGGAACAACCGAACTAGGTGGCTTTGTTGGTACATTCTATGATTCAGCGATCATTGAAAACAGCTATGCAGCGAATACGATACATACGGATGAAAGAAATCAAGAGCGTGCAGGTGCTTTTGCCGGTCAACATCTTGGCACACGGCAACAATATGCAGGGACGAATTATTTTGATCAGCAAATAGCTGGTATCGCACAAAATTTAAGTAATGCAGGCGGCGAGCAAACGAGTGGTGCTAGACCTCAAGGAAAAGATACGCAAGAATTTTCACAGTCAGGGACATTCGATGGGTGGGACTTTGAAGATACTTGGATCATTGATAAGGGCTATCCAGTATTTCAATTTTCCTATAAAGAACCTGACATTCCAAAGGAGATCGAAGAACCCATGATCATTGTTCATACAGCGTTTCCAGAAGGAGAAGTCACTGTCCCATTCATTGACATTGAGTATACAGCAACCCCAACAATAGGCAATGAGATTATAGAAGTCTATGTGAAGATCAACGGTAATTTTGATAGTTATTTGTATCTGAAAGGCGGGAATGGTATTACGCCCAAGGGTGAGTTGGGCACAGGGAGAGTCTTTTTCCGACCGATACAAGGAGAAAATCATATTGAGGTCGTGGCTTTTGATAGTAGTGGTGTGACAGGAAGTTATAAAGTTGATCAGCCTGTGAAAGTGGTGGAACATCCTGTTCCAGATTCACCAAAACCAGAAGAAATTAGTACGGAGTTCTTTTGGGAAGATGAACGCACCTTTGTGAATAATCGCTTCCAGTTATGGCTTACAGGAGCTACCGTTGAGGAAAGAAAAAATGTGACGCCAGAGATGATTGAAGAAGCACTTGCTTCCATTGATGCCACTTTATTGATCGAACCTGATTGGCTCGGTCAGCTTACTGTTCAAGTAAAAGAAAGTACAGCAGAAGAGCTGATTGAAATGATTGAAGATGTGATAGAAAATTTCCCAGAAGTCTTTGAAGATGGCAATCTTGATACATTAGATGATGCATCAATCAACGAAGTCACCCCTGTGGAAACAATGAGCAATAAGGAATATTTTCCTGACGATCCTTGGTGGAATAACGGTGAATGGGGGCTACGTGCGATTAATTTACCCGAAGCATGGGCGTTATTTGGCACACATGAAAGGGAGAATGTCAAAGTAGGGATTATCGATGATGGTGTATGGGGGGAGCACGAGGACCTACAAATACCAGCTGGAAATATTGAAAATGATCCAAACGCTAAATTAAAGACGGAACTATCTACAAATGATCATGGGACGCATGTTATGGGAACGATCGGAGCCATTCAAGATAATCAACTAGGAGTTAGTGGAGTAATTAATATTTCACGACAGAATCTTCTTAGTTATAATTCGTTTGATGGAATAGCTACAAATAGAAACACGGGTAAAAAATTTTTATCAACCAGTGCTAATGCTCAATTAAGTGGTTTAAAATGGAATGTCGAAAATGGGGTCCAAGTTGTAAATGTGAGTATTGGTGGGAGTGGATTTCGCTTTCCACAATGGGGACGTTTTAATATTTTCATTAGGAAAACTCAACGATTAGTTGATGAGAACTATGAGTTTGTCATTGTTCATGCTGCAGGCAATAGTGCAGCGGATGCTAGAAACAATCAATCTTTTTCACATATAGGAGAAAACCATCCATTAAGAGAACGTATTATAACAGTCGGAGCAACAATGAATGTGAACAATCAAGTTGAAATGTGGAGCCGTTCGAATTATGGAACGATTATAGATGTTGTTGCTCCAGGGCATGATATAAAAAGTGCTTCATCGGTTAGCAAAGACTTATATGTTAATAAAAACGGTACTTCCATGGCAGCACCTCATGTTGCTGGTCTTGCCGCCCTTGTCTGGTCGGAAAATCCAGGGCTTAGGAGTGCACAGGTTAAGGAAGTAATTACAGAATCTGCAAAAGAGTCAGGCACAAAAGTCGAAGATATTAGGGAAAAAACACCTAACTTGACTTATCACCAAGTGGATGCTGAGGCTGCTTTAAATAAAGCTCTTGGTGTGGATAAACAGATTGGGAATATTGTGATTCATGGGAATGTTAGTTTGAATTATAGTAGTAATACAGTAGCGGGGGCACGTGTTCGATTGTATCAGAATAATGAGATTATAGAACAAACATGGACAAATTCATCAGGAAAGTTTTATTTTTTTGGTCAAGCTCCTGGTCACAATTATCGAATAACAGTACATCATCCTTGGTATGTAGCAGGTAGAGTCAATAATATTTCAACTATTGCTGGTAGTGTAATTACGGATGTAGGCACAATAATTTTACAGGAAGCATTTTATACTGGAATCGACACTGTATTTTTACTCGATGATTCCAGTAGTATTAGTCCAAATGATTTTTCGCGTATGATCAACGAAACTCGATCACTATTTTTGGATGAGGATGCTTTCACTAATGATGATCGCATTGGTTTATTCACTTTTAATTCAAGGGTGACAAAGCATTTCTCATTTTTAAATCCGTTACTTGCCGCAGATCAGCTTCCTAGGCGAGTTGGCGGTAATACTGCCTTAAACCAAGCAATCGCACAAGGTAATCAAGAATTTGAACAGTATGGACGAAAAAACGCTAAAAAAGTAATGGTTGTTCTTACAGATGGCCACAATAATGTTTCAGGTCCACCAGAGGCAGAATTGATCCAACAGGCTAAAGAAAACGATGTAACAATTTATTCTATAGGGGTGGGGAATGGTCTTAATCAGCGCTTTCTCGATAATGTTGCAAGGGAAACAGGTGGTGAATTCTTCCATATCTCTAACTTCCAACAATTAGCAGAAATTTTTGAAAAAATTCGTTACGAGCTATTTGATGAAGATATTCAAAAGCTGCAAATCGAACTCTCAGAAACTAGTGCTCAAAATCTTCAGACGACCAATGTGGAGTCTGAACGTTTAGCAGCATAAGATTCTTTTTAAGGAATCTGAATTTGTTGTTCATCAAATGGTTGTCAATTAGTTGATGTTTAACTAATGAAAAAATAATCATTTGATGAACATTTTTCATTAACTTCCAAAACCACAGATGTAAGGAGTGAATTGAATGCAATCAGATCAACGCATAACCGCAATGAGTAAGAAAGAGACTGATAGAGCAAATCCCTTATGTATCATTCTTTGCATTTTATTAATTTGTTTCACCATCTGTCACTTTTTAGTTTTACCTGTAAAAGCAGCCGAAGTTTCAGATACTGATTCAATTCAGATAGAAGGCACCTTAGCGGCCATCCTCAACAGCGAAAGGAATACTAAAGAACCCACACAGCCGCTCACTGAACCATTGCTGGAAATCGTCACAGAACTTCCTGATTCAGAATTAATGATTCCCTTTTTTGAATTGATTTATGCGGTCACACCAAGTGCGGGGCAAACGCTGGAAGAAGTCTATGTCAATGTAAACGGCGAATACGATCGACATTTGTATCAAAGAGCGATAGGGGAGCCGAAGGTCACAGAGCGAACATTTGGTGAAGCTCGTCTCTTTCTTTCTACCGATGAACAGGAGAGCCGATTTGAATTAGTCGTCGTCGATAGCAGTAATGCAAGGACTCATTATCTCATCCAGCAACCCTTTTGGTTGTCAGAAAACCCCGAACCGTCATCACCGACTATCGCTGATGTAACGACGGAAGATTATTATGGGAAAGAAGTGACCTTTATTAATAATCGGCTCCATCTCCAATTGAACCATGAGACTTATACGCAAAAAAATGATGAAGGGTTCGAAACGATGCTTGACCTTGTTCTTGATGAATTTTCTTACTACGATATGGAGCTGATCGCTGGACCAGACAGAAATGATCGAGTAGTGATCCAGTTGAAGCAAACCTCGTATGAGGAACTGGACAGACTTATTTCTGATTTGAATCTTTTCACGCGTGATGTGATTGCCAATGGGAGGAGAGAGGAAATCGATTTAGCAGCAGCTGAACATCTCCCAAAAACAGAGGAACCTGTCAATCGTTCTGTAGAATTCAAACCAGAGATGCTTAAAATCGGCTGGGTACCTGGTTTGTTTTTCCGAAGGTATCAGGACAATGTGATATTGTTCAAATTTCATGAGGAATCCGCTTTTTTAAATCCAGAGTCGTTTCCTGAAACTTATCTTAGCAAGGCACTGATAAAAGAAAAAATCGATGAAGCTGTTGCAACGATTGGCGGCGTTCGTTTAGAAGAAAATCGACCTTCCTATCCTTATGTGGAAGTAGGCGTTGCAGGAAATACCCCAAGGAATTTAGTGAAAAAAGGGCAGCAACTACTAACTGATTATCCAGAGATATTTTCGGAAGCAAATTTAATAATCAGAGAAATTCAGAAACTTCATAATGTGTCAGATGTTTATTTACCACGATGGCGTGTTATGAGTATCTTTGAAGAACGGAACTCCCCTATCTTAGCAATCATCAACCCGAATGGCACAGTTTCTTCGTTAACGGATATAGGTTGGCACGGCGTGACTGTTAGCATGGCGTTAGTGATAGGATTTGGTTCTATCGGCTTTATTGTGTTTATATTTGAATTTTTTGCTTGTCAAAGGGCAGAAAAACGGAAAAGGAATAGACAATCAGGTGAAAACTGATTCTCGTTGGCCATTCTTAAATTCTAATAGAATTCTGTTACCTCCAAAGAAGAAAGGAGTAAAGCAAATGCAAGCCGAGGGACAAACTAATTCAACAGAAGAGAAATTTTTTGAAAATATCTTTCCCATCTATAAAATCTTTTGTCTGTTTTTCTTTACTCTTGCCATCTATCATATGACCAGTTGGCAAGTATCAGCAGCCGAAGGACCAACCGACCAGTCCCAAGGCACCTTAGCCGCCATCCTTAACAGCGAAAGGAATACTACAGATCCCACAGTTCCGCTCACTGAACCATTGCTGGAAATCGTCACAGAGCTACCCGATTCAGAATTAATGATTCCCTTTTTTGAATTGATTTATGCAGTGACACCAAGTGCGGGGCAAACGCTGAAAGAAGTCTATGTCAATGTGAACGGTGAATATGATCGGCATTTGTATCAAAGAGCGATAGGGGAGCCGAAGGTCACAGAGCGAACATTTGGTGAAGCTCGTCTCTTTCTTTCTACCGATGAACAGGAGAGCCGATTTGAATTAGTCGTCGTCGATAGCAGTAATGCAAGGACTCATTATCTCATCCAGCAACCCTTTTGGTTGTCAGAAAACCCCGAACCGTCATCACCGACTATCGCTGATGTAACGACGGAAGATTATTATGGGAAAGAAGTGACCTTTATTAATAATCGGCTTCATCTCCAATTGAATAATGAGAAATTCGTGCAAGAAAATGAAGTGAATGCCAAAAAATTTTTAGATGATTTGCTTGATGAACTTGCATATTACGACATGGTATTGATTGCTGGTCCAGACAAGAATGCCCGAGTAACGATTCAGTTAAAACAAACACCTTATAGAGAGCTTAATAGATTTATTTGTGATTTAGAAACATTTACTGAGGATATTGTTACCGATGGAGAAATTGAAGAAATGACTTTAGCAGAGGCAGAACGATTACCGAGGACAGAGGAACCTGTCAATCGTTCTGTAGAATTCAAACCAGAGATGCTAAAAGTCGGCTGGGTACCAGGTTTGTTTTTCCGAAGATATCAGGACAACGTGGTAGGTTTCAAGCTGCATGAAGAAACTACATTTTTAAATCCAGAGTCATTTCCTGAAACTTATCTCAGTAAGACGCTGCTAAAAGAAAAAATCGATGAAGCTGTTGCAACGATTGGCGGCGTTCGTTTAGAAGAAAATCGACCTTCCTATCCTTATGTGGAAGTAGGTGTAGGAGAAAATACACCAAGGAATTTAGTGAAAAAAGGGCAACAACTACTAACTGATTATCCCGAAGTCTTTTCAAAAGGGTATGTAATAATCAGAGAAAGTCAAAAACTTCATAGTGTGCCAGATGTCTATCTACGACGATGGCGTGTTATGAGCACCTTTGAAGAACGGAACTATCCTATCTGGGCGACCATCAATAGGAATGGCACAGTATCATCCATATACAAAATAGGCTTAAGAGGGCTGCCCACTATCGTGAAACTACTAGGAGGCGCCGGTCTATTTTGTGGCATTCTGAGTTTCGCCATCTTTATTTACCGAAAAAGACCTCTTCGCAAGAAACATGAGTTTTGGGGATAACGTTCATTGATGGGCATGTGGAAATTCCTTTCAAGCTGAAGGGAAACGGGGGAAACGCTGTTGTCTTTAAGTGTCGAAACAGTGAAGGACAACCTTCTTTCGAGAAACCAACATTCGATTAAAAGCTGTGGTGAACGCCTAGCTGACGCTTGTCACCTTTAAGAAAATCGAAGTGCTAGCAAGGGAATTTCTGCCAAAAAGAATATTTTGATCGTACGACTTTGATCCACGCAAAGCTAACCACTGGAGCCTTGGTTACATAAAAAACCTCTCAAAAGCAGCTGGTCGCTGATTTTTGAGAGGTTTTGTCTACCAAGAGATAGCTATGGTGTTTTTTCCAGTTGAAATTGTTTATTCAAATTCTTCATACTCATTTGGGTTTTGACCATCGATGCGGCCGTCTGCTTTGTTTAGCTGATTGATTTGATTGATTTCATCTTCAGTCAGTTCAAAGTCGAAGATCGCAAGATTTTCTCGTTGATGGGCGAGGTTTCTTGATTTTGGAAGGGGCAAAATGCCACGATCCACATGCCAGCGCAAGATGATTTGACCAGCTGACTTTTGGTATTTCTCAGCTAATTCAGTGATCAGTGGTTCTTTCAGGGCATCGCTGCCACGACCTAATGGGCTCCAAGCTTCCGTTACGATGCCGCGCTTTTTGTTTTCTGCGACCATCCGTTCTTGGACCCAGTAAGGATGGATCTCAATTTGATTTAGTGCAGGAGTCACACCAGTTGCTTCAATGATGGCATCCAAATGTTCTGGTTCAAAATTGGAAACGCCGATGGAACGGATCAAGCCTAATTTTTGGGCGGTCACTAAGGCTTGCCAAGCTTCGACATATTTGCCGCGTTTTGGTAATGGCCAGTGGATCAAAAAGGCATCGAAGTAGTCGAGCCCCATGCGAGCAAGGGATTCTTGAATGCTGGTTAAGGCATCATCATAGCCATGGTATTTTCCTGGTAATTTTGAGGTGATATAAAATTCTGAACGTGGGATACCAGAGCGACGGATCGCTTTGCCGACAATGCCTTCATTGTCATAATTGGTTGAAGAATCGATCAAGCGATACCCGTCGGCGATCGCTGCTTGCAGCTGGCTCAATCCTTCGCCACCACGGATCTGATAGGTACCGATGCCCACTGCGGGGCGTAAATTGCCGTCGTTTAATGTCAGTAAAGGTGCTTTCATAAAATGATTCCTCCTTTTCTTCTCTACATTCTACTCTAACGCTTTTTTGACAGGAACGTAACCAACTTGCTCAAACAGACAAAGAAAAAAGAGCAACGGTTTCTGTTTCAGAAACAATTGCTCTTTTTGATCAAATTATTTTTCAGGCGGTGTGCCATACATTTTTGGTGTGACTTGATCGAGTTTTGGCGCTTTTCCTTCGACTTTTGGTTCGTCTAGCCATTGGTATTCGCCTTCACCATCAAGGGCTTTGCCTTTCGCCCAAGAGCCTTCTTTACTTTGGTCGCCTTCTGAGAAGTTATAGAAATCATAAGCGATATCTAAGCGTTCGTTTTTGCGGTCAAAGGTAGTCGGCACTAAAATCGAGCCTTCGTTTTCTTCCAATTCTTTCACGGCAGCTGCCCAAAGATTTTGGTGGTAGCTATCACGCGCTAATAAGACCGAAAGTAAGTCTTTGACCCCACGGTCATCGATCATTTCATAGATGCGTGCTACTTGCAGACGACCTTGTGATTCCGCATTTAAGTTGGCACGGAAATCAGCAAGTAAGTTGCCACTAGCAATGATATACGCACCTGACCATGGATTGCCGACGCTATCAGCAGGACGTGGTCCTAAGCCTGCAACGATGGCATGTTGCGGATTCATTCCAGAAATGATCGCACCGATCGTTGGGTCTTTTTTCATAGCCGCTTCTTGATCTTCCACAGGTGCACCTTCCAGTAGACGTGCAACCATCGTTGCTAACATTTCAACGTGTCCAAGCTCTTCAGTAGCGATATCCATCAACATGTCTTTGTATTTTTCTTCCCCACGGCAGCTCCATCCTTGGAATAAGTATTGCATGGCAACACTCATTTCTCCATATTGTCCACCGATTAATTCTTGAAGGTATTTCGCAACTAACGGATTTGGTTTTTCTGGTTTAGCTTCAAACTGTAATTCTTTCTGATGACGAAACATACTATTCCTCCTAAAATTTTTTATTGGGCCCATAAAAAGTTTCTCATGAATCGAAAGGTTCGTCTAATAAAACGCACTTTGCCAAAATGAAAAAAGCATTGAAAAGAAAAGCCATTTATTTTGACAAAAAGCCTGAAGCGTTAGATAGTTAAATTAAGAGAGAATTAGAAAAGGAGCGAGTCACCATGTTTCAGTATTACAAAATGGAAGACCGAAAAATAAGCAAATCTTCGGAGGAGGATTACAATTGGCTGGTGGTTTCTGGTACAGATCCAGAGGAACAACGCCACTTGTTAGATAAGTATCAACTGCCTGAAGATATTTTTATTGGCGCCAATGAACCGGAAGAAGTATCGCGGTTGGAATACTTGCGCAACACCAAGTTAAATCATCCGATTCTCTATACTTTGATCGATTTGTCGGAAGTGACTGAGGATCGAATCGAAGACCGTCTTGAGCCTGTGACTTTTATCTACACCAAAGATCTGTTGATTACGTATGTCTCCCATCAATCCAATCTGATCAAACGATTGATCGAAAAGCATGAACAAGATATCCAACGGTATGAAGATATCGTTGCCTATTCGACGTTGATGATCTACACCCATTACATCAAAGGTCTGCAGGAAATGAAGAAGCAAATCGATGATTTGGATCAAGCAGCCCGTAAAACGACGGAAAACAAGGAATTGTTTAACTTAGCCGATACCGAGCGAGACATGGTCTATCTTGATCACACCTTGCGGGACCAAAACCATACTGTCGATCGATTGATGGATCGCAAAGAATTTTTGGATCGTTTGGATAATGAAGCACTCGTTTATGACATCAAGCTGCGGCAGAAATTTGCCATGAAAATGGTCACTATCTATCGCGACTTGTTAGAAACCATCGGTGGCTTGTTCTCTGATATGATGGACAACAATCTAAACCATTTGATGAAATACTTAGATTCTGCGGCATTAGTGGTGGCAGTGCCGTCCTTGATCGCGGGGCTATGGGGGATCAACACCGGGGGACTGCCAGGAAAAGACAATGCGATCGGTACGATCGTCGTCTTTGGCTTGGCTATTTTAGTCGGCATTTTAACCGCCGTCTACTTGTCACGAAAAGACTTTTCAAAATAAAAAGCGCCGCTGCTCTGTGGCACTTTTCATCCATAAAAGGAGAAAGGTGCGACGAAGCAGTCGGCACTTTTTTTATTTTAACCCGCTGTCTAAATTGCTGTCGAGAATCCAGCGCTGAAAGGCGAGGAAGACCAGCAGCAAAGGCAAAATGGAAATTACCGAGGCAGCGATCAAAATCGTCCAATTGATATTTTCCGCGCCCACCAAGCTGCGGATCGCCACTTGCAAGGTGTATTTTTTCGGATCATTCAAGACGATCAAGGGCCAGATATAATCATTCCACCGCCACTGGAAGGAAAAGATCCCCAGTGTCATAATGATTGGTCGGGCAATCGGCAGCATGATTTTCAAAAAGATCATCCCATCCGAAGCGCCATCGATGCGGGCTGATTCAATCAGATCGTCAGGAACGGAGACGAAAAAGGTTCGGAACATAAAGATACCGGTTGCTGTATTGATGGAAGGGATGATGATCCCCAATAAGTTATCATATAAGCCTAGTGAACGAATGACAGAAAACGTTGGGTTCATGATAACTTCCGTCGGCAGCATGGTGGTGGCGATGATACAGATGAAGAAAAAACGCAGCCATTTCGCATCGTATTTTGCAAAGGCATAGCCACAGGCGGCGCTGACTAGGATCGTCAATAAAGTGGTGACCACCGCTGAAATCAACGTATTATTGAAGTAACGAAAGAAATCCAATGTTGTCCAAGCATCAATAAAGTTTTGAATGGTTGGATTTTCAGGAATGATTTTCAAGGGATAAGCAAATAGTTCAGTCCCTGGTTTAAAGGCACTTAATAAGAACCAAAGTAGTGGAAAAAGGTACAGCAGGGAAGTGATGATCAGTGCCAGCGTTAAAAAAAACATCGCTGACTTTCTTGTGACAGGTCGTTTGGTTTTGATAGTCTTAGATGTCATTCTTGCCGCCTCCAATCTTCATTTGTGCTAAGCCTAACAGTAAAAGAATCACGAAAAGTACCATGGAGGCAGCACTGGCATAGCCGACCCGCATTTTGTCAAACCCAGTCGTATAGATATATTGCACGATCAACATGTTGTCGGTTCCTGGACCACCATTGGTCAGCGATTGCACGAGGGCGAACTCTTTCATAGCGCCGATCGAAGCCAATAAGATAACCATAAAGGAAGTCGGCCGCAGCATAGGCAAGGTGATGTAGCGTAATTTATGCCCAAAGCTGGCGCCGTCGATCTCGGCAGCTTCATACAATGAGCGAGGGATATTTTTCAAAGCTGCAGTAAATTGCAGCATGTTAAAGGCAGTCCCGCCCCAGATGGCAGCCAAAATAATGACAGAAAAGGCAGCATTCGAGTCGGTAAACCACGGGACAGTTTGTTGTCCTGCTTGCTCTAGAATAAAGTTGATAAAGCCAAAGTTTTCACCAAACAGCCATTTCCAGATAACCCCAGCGATGATCCCAGAGATAGTCCATGGTAAGAAAAAAATGATCTTTGCGAGAAATTTGCCTTTCGCCAGCTGACTGTTCAACATCAAAGCGACGGCGAGAGAAACGACATAGATGCTTGGGACCAGAATAATCACATAACGAAATGTACGAAATAGTGCTTTATAAAAGCTAGCGTCTTGAAACAATTCTTGATAATTCGCCAAGCCGATAAAATTGGCTGTCGCAAAGCCTTTATAGTCGGTTAACGAGTAATAAAGTCCTAAGAGTGCTGGAATCAAAAAGAAGATAATGAACAAAATGATGCTTGCGCCAGTGAATAGCAACGGCCATTTGTTTTTTTGTAAAGTGCTCACAGAAAATTCCTCCTCCGACGATCATATCAGCAACAAAGAACCCGCAGTCTGCAAAAAGCCAGACTATGGGTTCTTTGTGGTTGAACGTCTGTTTATTTCTTCAAAAACCCATCATTGTAATCCTTGATCGTCTTGTCGATTGCCTCATCTAATGTAATTTCATCATTTAACACTTGCACGATGGCATCACGGTAAGCCCCTGTCAATCCAGTGTAGCCTTTCATACTCATCGTCACTTGATCGGTGGTTTGCTTGCTGCTGATTGGTTGAGCAGCGGCTGCGATCTCTTGGTTGTAGATTTCATAAGCATCCTGGCCTTGTTCATAGTCGACCGTCAAATCTTCCACCGCAGGTAAGTAACCAGCATAGGTACAAAGCTGTTTGTAATTATCTTCTTCGTACAACCATTTGATGAATTTTTCGCCTTCTTCACTGTTTTTACTATTGTTGAAGCCAGTGATGAAGTTGCCGCCCATATTGACCGCGCGGGTCTCTTCATAAGGAGAATAGGTGGATTGCCAGTTAAAGTTGCTGATGTTGGTAGAAAAATCAACGATCTGCCAGCTGCCAGAAAAGTAAGCTGGAACACGGCCGCTCTTGAACATAGCAGAAGCATCTTCTCCAGAGGTCCAAACCGATTTTGGCATCACTTCGTCATTGTTCAAATCAACAAATTTTTGCAAAGCCGCTTTCGTAGCATCATCGGTCGTGTAAGAATCACCGCTGTCATCTAAAAAGAAATCTTGTCCCCCGTATTGATAGGTGAAAGCCCGTAAACGGTGATCCGACGCGTCCATGACCATGCCGTATTTGGCATCGGTTTTTTCAACGACTTCATTGATCGCAGTTAAAAATTCATCCCAAGTCCAAATGTCCTCTTCCGAAGTGGGGTAGGTCACACCAGCTTCGTCAAACAAATCTGTATTGATAAACAACCCAGTGGCAGTGACATCAGAAGGAAGTGCTTTGACGACATCTGCTTCATCTTTGATCGTCATCGATTCCAATGTGTTTGCCTCACTGGCGATGTCCGATAGATCCATCAGATAGTCATTCCAGTCAGGTTGAACGGTTGAAACCCGCACGACCTCTGGCGCATCATCCGCTTGAACAGCTTTGGTGATCTTTGTCAGCAAGTCTGCATAAGGCACGTCGGTGACTTCGACAGTCACACCAGTTTCTTCCTTGTATTTTTCCGCCATTTTCGAATAAGCGCCGCCTTCACTGGTATCTCCAGAAACGAACATACGAATCTGCTTGCTGTCGCCGGCACTGTCACCACTGCCGCAGCCAGCGACCCCTAACATCACTGCCGCCAAAGACAAAATTGAATACCCTATTTTTTTGTTCATTTTGTTCCTCTCCTTTATTGAATGATTTTGTTCAAAAAAACGTTTCCAATCGAAAACGATCGAAACGTCCCCCAATGAAAAATAGCTGATGTACTGAAAAGATAGCAGTCCTAGGACTGATCGAGGAGTGAAAAGTGCCAATTATCTGACAAAATAAGAGTGGTTCTCCCTCAGTTTAGCGGATAAGATGCAAAATACAAAATAAAACGATTTCAAAAAATGCACCAATACTAAAAAAAACGAATTAAAGCTCTTACAACGATAATTAAGAAGTGCTGCTAAACGTTAATATAACAAGGTTTGAAAATTATTTTTGCAAATTGAGTGCAAATCTTTTGTCTAAAACGGGGATTAAGCGTAACATAATATGTGTAATAACTACTTAAAAGAAAGAAGGAGAAAAATATGCATTGGTTATGGGTATTAATCGTAGGAGCTATTATCGGTTTGATCGCCGGAGCTATCACAAATAAAGGTGGATCAATGGGTTGGATCGCCAACATCGTTGCAGGTTTAGTAGGTTCAGCTATTGGACAAGCGATCTTAGGTTCTTGGGGTCCATCACTTGCTGGAATGGCAATCGTCCCATCAATTATTGGTGCGGTTATTGTAGTTGCTGTTGTTTCATTCTTCTTAGGACGTTCAAACGGCTAGTCCATTCAGCAATTGTTTTCATTCATTTATTTCGGGTAGGAACTACCTTGAATAGACAGGCAAATCCAGAGTTTCTGGGTTTGCCTTTTTTGTTTTTTAAAAGGATGCATAAGCAATCCTTTTGTCAGATTAGAAAATTGTCGTTACACTTGAAGTAGGTCAAAAAAAGAAAGGAAGAGGTTCAATGAAAAAGCAATATGAAACAGCGATGATCAATCGAGGCGGACGTGTCGGAGAGGTCGAAGCACCAAACGGTAGTTTTCACCTGAAAATCGACAAGCCAGGAATTCATAGTGAAGGGACCAATCCAGAGCAATTATTTGCCGCAGGCTATGCTTCATGCTTCAACGGTGCCGTACAGCATATGCTGAAAGAGCATAACATCGAATCCGAATCCGAAGTTAAAGCAAGAGTGTCTTTGTATCAGCATGAGGACGGTAGTTACCAAATCGGCGTGATTTTAGAAGTATCGTTACCAGGCGTTGAAAAAGCCGAGGCAGAGAAAATCGCAGAAGAAGCCCACGATTTTTGTCCGTATTCTCGGGCCACTCGCGGCAACATTGATGTTGAAGTTCAAGTAGTCTAAGCAGTATTACGAATAGACAAACAATAAGCGGTTGGTAAATCAACCGACAAGAGGGAATTCATCAAGGAGGCCAATCAATGAGACAAACAGAGAGCTTGCTGCTTTTGGGCGTGTTTGTGGTTGGCCTTTTTGTGGTGTACTGGCTGAAAAAGCAACGACATACACGCCACAACCAAGCACTGGCAGTTCAACTGAAGCGTTACCCCAGCGTCCGGCAGGCGTGGCTGGCAGCCGGGGCAAAAAGGGAAGCAGTCCTTTTGGTTCCTGGTTTAAAAGAAGCCACTGCCGCAGTGGCAACGACGGCAACGGCGAAAGCAGAAACGAGGCTGCACAAGCATGCAGATCAATGTCAGGCAATGACCCCACAAGGGTTGGCCGTTTCAGAGGACTATTTGTTCATCTCAGCGTATTGTTCGCAGCAGGAACATCACTCACAGCTTTATATAATAGAAAGAACGAGCGGGCGGCATCTGAAAACGGTGGTTCTGCCAAAACGCCCCCATGTCGGTGGCCTAGTCTTTGATCGAGCAACGCAATTGCTGTGGCTAACCATCACTGGAAAAGGAATGGGGCGCGTGGCGTGTGTTTCTCTACAAGCACTGCTGGAAGATGATTCCTTGGCAATCAATCAGCCTATCGCTTATCAGCAAGTCATCGAATTGGCAGGCATCACTCACAGCTCCTATTTGGCAGCCGATGGCGGTGAACTTGTCTCAGGGACCTTTGCCTTGAAACAAGGAGGCGTGGTGGCGAATTATCCGCTGCCTGTTCTTTCAGACAGCGGTCGCAAAACGCCTCCTCGCATCAAGCCTCGTAAGAGAAGGGTCACCACCACGAAAGTCCAAAGTATCGCCTTTACCACTGAATACATGTTGCTGGCACGTTCATTTGGACCAGGGTCGGCGGAGTTATGGGTCTTTTCAAAGGATGCAACGGTGCTGACCCGCAAACATGCGTTGCGGCGCATCAAGTTTCCCCATTACCTTGAACAGATCGTGGTAGAAAAAGGACAGCTGTACTGCTTGTTTGAAAGTGGGGCATGGGCGTATCGGCAAAAAGGCGGCAGCATCGATGAAGTCGTGGTATTGGATCTTGCGACCTTGCTCCAGTAAAAGCACTGCTTAAAAAGAAAAAAGACCAGCCTCTTAAGAAGCTGGTCGTAAGTGCAGTGATTAGTCCACGATTGCTCGTTGGATATCTAAGACGGTGCCTGTATGAGCATCTGCCAAAAATTCATAGGTGACAAGCTGCCCGTCTTCGGTGCGGGTAATGCCGCCAGTATATCCTTGGGAAGTGATCGCAAATTTGCGCAAAGGTTGTTTTTCGAAATTGATCCAGGAACCTTCGATCGGTCCTTCTTTGATAAATGCTGCTTTTATATTGTCTAAGACATCATCGGCATTCATGGCTTGCCTTTTCTTCAACCAGATCGTTGAAAAAATCCCTCCTGCAAAGCCAAGACCTAAACCGATGGTCAGTCCATTTTTAAAATAATGCAATGGATGCTCATTCTCCATCTAATGTCCCTCCTAAAGTAAGTTTTCCCGAATGTTTTGATCTCGGTGAAAGCACAGGTTCTCTTAACAATAGTTTACCATAGTTTAGAAATATTCTATAAGAAAAATAACCAACAATAGAAATTTGCGCTATAATAAAGAATATCAGTAGGAATAAGGAGGAAGAGAGCACATCCGTTGTTTCACCCAAAAATTGCTGGAAAACACAGCAACAGCAAGCGTTGCTTTTTCAAAAAAAGCAGCTTTGTTTCTTTAGGGCAGCAAACAACCGATACGTGTTTCTCGAATGATCATGGAAGAAAAAACATTTCAACGCATCAAAGAACTAACGGAGTTACAAGGAACCAGTGGGTTTGAACACGACGTGCGGGCGTATATGCGTGAAGCGATGACCCCCTTGGTGGACGAGATCCAACAAGATGGCTTAGGCGGCATCTTCGGTTTGCGTCACCACCAAGAAGCAGATGCACCGCGAGTGATGGTAGCTGCTCATATGGATGAAGTTGGTTTCTTATTGACGACGATCACCGATCGTGGCTTATTCAAAGTCACTCCTTTAGGTGGATGGAACCCTTATGTGGTTTCTGCCCAACGCTTTACATTGAAAACCGCGAAAGGCGATTATCCATGTGTTTCTTCTTCAGTACCGCCACATTTGTTGCGAGGAAGCAGCGGTCAAAAAAATGTTGAAGTCACAGATATTTTGTTTGATGCTGGGTTTGAATCAAAAGAAGAAGCAGAAAGTTTTGGTGTACGTCCTGGCGATACGATCGTCCCACAAGTGGAAACCATCAAAACAGCTAATGGGAAAAACATCATCTCGAAAGCTTGGGACAACCGTTACGGCTGTGCAGTCGTATTAGAAGCACTTGAAGCCTTGAAAGAGGAAACGTTAGGCCATACGCTGATTGCTGGTGCCAATGTTCAAGAAGAAGTCGGCTTACGAGGTTCTCGTCCGTCTGTGACGAAATTCAAACCAGACTTGTTCTTTGCGGTCGATTGCTCGCCAGCAGATGACACAGTCACCAAAAATGGCACCTTTGGTCATCTAGGGGCAGGGACTTTGATGCGAATCTATGATCCAGGCATGATCATGTTGCCACGGATGAAAGAATTCTTGTTGGATACAGCAGAAACCAACAACATTCCGTACCAATACTTTGTTTCAAAAGGCGGTACCGATGCTGGTGCGGCACACATGGCAAATGAAGGGATCCCAAGTTCAGTCATCGGTGTTCCTGGACGTTACATCCACACCCACCAAACATTATTCAGTATCGCTGATTATGAAGCGGCACGGGAAATGGTGATTCAAGTCTTGAAAGGTTTGGATCGTTCAACCGTTGATACGATTTTGGCAGGACAATAAGCGAGAACGAACGAAAGCAAAGAGACAGCCATCCGTTGTCTCTTTTTTTCTGCAGGGGTTTGCAAGATCAGCATGTCAGTTGGTAGTCCCTGAAAGAAAGGTGTATACTGAAAGAAAAGAAAGTGGTGAGCATTTGATTATTCCAAAAGATTTAGCAGAGTTAGCAACATATGTGGAGAAAGGCAAAAATGTCTTCTTTTTCACCGCCGATTGGTGTGGGGATTGCCGCTACATCAAACCGCAATTGCCTGAGATCGAAGCGGACTTTCCAGAGCTTCAATTTATCGAAGTCGACCGTGATGAATACATGGATGTAGCGGTTGAATGGAACATTTTTGGTATTCCTAGTCTCGTCGTTATCGAAGACGGCAAGGAGCTGGGACGGTTAGTCAACAAGGATCGCAAAACCAAAGAAGAGATCGAAGCCTTTTTAACCAGCGTACAATCAGCATAGGAGGGGAAAAAGATGGAAGCACAAAGATATCAAAACATTTTAGTAGGGATCGACGGTTCAGATCAAGCGATGTCTGCCTTCAAAAAAGCAGTGGAAGTCGCTCGTCGAAATCAAGGGAAGGTCTATGCCGCAACGATCATCGATCAGCAAGTGCCGACCATGATGGGCTATGCACCTTTGGATAGTTCCATCTTGGAACAAGAAAAAGACACGGCGAAAAATCTGATCGACGACTGCAAAGCCTACGCCAAATCAGTGGATTTTGATTTAGTAGAAGGCATCGTCGCTTACGGCTCCATCAAAGATGCCCTTGCCACCCAATTACCAGACCAATACGACATCGATTTGATCATGGTGGGGCAATCTGGGCTGAACGCCGTGGAACGCTTCATGATGGGGAGTGTCGCCAGCTTCGTTATCCGTGAAGCCCGGTGCGATGTGCTGATCGTATCGCCTGAAGAAACCAAAGCGTAAGGTCATTTTGGAAAAAATAAGCTTGTCGTTGCCGTGTTCTTTTCCTTAAAGAAGATGGCAGCAAAAGAAGACAAGGGTTAAAAGAAAGTTCCTGAGAACCAGCGATGTTTCACTTGTTAGCAAAGCACCGTCTTTCGCTAATGAGCTGCAGCTGGTTCTTAGGTTTTTTTGTGCTCGTTTTGAGGGAAGATATCTGTCGCTGCTGTCTTTCTTCTTAGGTAATAGTGCAAAACAGAAGTTTTTAGAACCAGCGTTTATCGGCTCGTTAGCAAAGCAGCGTCTTAGCTAATAAGCCGCAGCTGGTTCTTAGTTTTTTCCTGCATACAGTTTTTGGATAACTTATTGTTGCCTTCTTTCGTAGAGCGTAGTTCTACCAGCAAGTTCTTCAGGAGCCGCGGGTTCTGATCCTTCGTCAATTTTCAACCTAAGCCAGCAGAAGTTGGTTCTCAGGCGTTTTTTGTCTTTGAAAATAAGTAGAATTTCAAGGAAAACAAAGAAATTCCATGACGGATGCCGAAAAATTTGTTAAGATTATGGGCGGAATGTGTAAGTACCTAAGGAGGAAAAAACGTGATTTTTGCTTATAACAAAGAATATGTCAGTGATACACTGCTTGCCATCACAGCAGATGATAAAGGATTAGAACAAACCGTCGAACGCAAAGGCAACGTTGCCCAAATCAAAAATGAAGAAGGCACGATCGTCGGCTGGAACTTTTTTGCGATCTCAGAAGTGATGACGATCGAAGGCCGTGGTCAAGTGACGTTGACGAAAGAACAAATCCAACAATTGAACACCATGATCAAAGAAGCAGGATTCAGCGAAGAACTGCCAGCAGATACAGAACCAAAAATCGTCGTTGGCTATGTGAAGTCTTGTGTGGAACATCCAGACAGCGACCATCTGTCTATCACGGAAACAGAAGTCGGGGATGGGGAAGTCTTGCAAATCGTCTGTGGTGCTGCCAATATCCGTAAAGGCTTGAAAGTCGTTGTCGCAAAACCTGGGGCAATGATGCCAGATGGCTTGATGATTTGGCCGGGGACACTTCGTGGCGTAGAAAGCTTCGGAATGATCTGCTCTGCTAAAGAACTGCATTTAGAAGGTGCACCAATGAAAAAAGGCATCCTTGAGCTGCCTCAAGATGCCGTTGTAGGTGAAGCTTTTCCAGTCGGTAAAGCCTAAAAAAATGAACTGCCGCTTCCTGTTTTTGCGGCAGTTCATTTTTTGATTGTTTCGATTGGTTTTGGTGATTAGTTGCTGCTGTCTGTTGATTGTTCGTTGATCGACGTATCAACGGAAAGTTTTACTTCTGCTGTTTTTTCTTCATCGCCACGATAGAAGGTTACAGTGATCGTGTCACCGACTTTGTGTTTGTACAACGCAGATTGCAGATCCGTTGTTGTGCTGACTTCTGTATCATCGATCTTCGTGATAACGTCATATTGTTGCAATCCTGCTTGTTCTGCTGGTGTTGCATTGTTGACTGAGTAGATCACAACGCCTGAAGTTACGGATGTAGGAACTTTCAAGATTTGTTCTTGTTGTTGTGATGTGATGGAACCTAAATCGATCGTTTGGATCCCTAGTGCAGGGCGAACCACTTTGCCGTCTGCTTCTAGTTGATTGATGATTTCAACGACATCGTTACTTGGGATCGCAAAGCCCATCCCTTCGACACTAACACCTGAAGCAGAGCCAGAAGTGCTGGCGATTTTACTTGAGTTGATCCCAATCACTTGACCATCAACGTTGATCAGTGGACCACCTGAGTTCCCTGGGTTGATCGCAGCATCCGTTTGGATCGCATTGATGCTGATCGTACCACCAGATTCGTTTTGGCTTGTTACTTGACGATTCAAGGAAGAAACGATCCCTTGTGTCACAGAGTTTGCGTAGTCAGAGCCTAGAGGTGAACCGATCGCGATGGCTGGTTCGCCGACTTTCAAGGCACTTGAATCACCGAATGTTGCTGCAGTTGTAACTTTTTCAGAAGAGATTTTTAAGACGGCTAAGTCAGTGTAAGAATCGGTACCGACCAATTCAGCTTTGACTTTCGTACCGTCTGCTAAGACAACTTCCAAACCGTCTTGACCTTCAACGACGTGGTTGTTGGTTACGACATAGGCATCGTCGCCATCGATTTTGTAGATGACTCCACTACCTTCAGAAGAAGCTTCTAAAGCACTGTCGTCGTCGCTTTGGCTATCGCCTTCACTTTGTCCACCTTGCTGACCAAAGAGGCTGTTCCAATCGTTGCTTTGACTTTGTTGTAGATTAATGATGGAAACGACAGAATCTTGTACTTTTTCAACTGCTTTCGTGACATCGCTAGTCACATCTAGTTTTACATTGGATACTTGGGTTTGTCCGTTAGAATCTTGGACCCCGCTGTTGGTCGTGGTTTCTGGTGTTGAAGTCAAAGAGGAACCCATTGCCAGATACAGACCGCCGAAGGTCAATAAACCGCCGACCATACCGCCTAAAATCCCAATACCTAATCGTTTTAATAAACCAGGAGAAGTTTTCTTGCCTGGTGTGACATATTTTCTTGCCATTACTATTTCCCCCTTAATGAATAATTCGTTATAATCAGTATATTCCTTCTATCTGAGATTAGTCTACTAAGAGATTTTGAAAAAAATATGAAGAAGTTGCGTAAGAATCTGTTTCAAACGATGAAATTTTCTTCGCAAAACCCGTTCATTTTTGAATAAAAATAGCAGGCAAAACTGGGGAGAAGCGAAGGTCTGTTTATCCACAGTGTGTGGACAAACTTGAAAGCTTTGGTTGGGTGGATGAAGAAACCCTTGAAGTGTCGCATTTTTATAGATAAGATAGAAGAATTTCAAAGAAAGTCAAAGTGTGTAAAAGGTTGTGGATAGCATTGTCCACATGTTCATAAAATAAGGGGATAACGAGGAGGAACCTATGAAAATCAAAATCGTCACAGTAGGAAAACTAAAAGAAAAGTACCTCGTTCAAGGAATCAACGAGTACGCCAAGCGATTGGGGGCATACGCAAAGCTTGAGTTTGTCGAAGTACCGGATGAAAAAGCACCAGAAACCTTGAGTGAAGCCCAAATGCTGCAAATCAAAGAAAAAGAAGGCCAGCGCATTTTAGCCAAAATCAAAGACACCGAATATGTCTTTGCCTTAGCGATCGAAGGCACCAACCCCACCAGCGAAGCCTTCGCCAAACAAATCGATCAACTCGGCATCCAAGGAAAAAGCCAACTGACCTTCGTCATCGGCGGCTCCCTAGGATTGAGTCAAGAAGTCATGACCCGCAGTGATGCCAAAATCTCCTTTGGCAAAATGACCTACCCGCACCAACTCATGAAACTGATCTTATTGGAGCAAATCTATCGTGCGTATCGAATCAATACGGGGGCGCCGTATCATAAGTAAATACCTCAAGCAATATAATAGAAAAAAACTATCCACCGATAGTATCGGTAAAAAGGAGCAACAACCATGCGAAATATCAAATTAACGATTGAATATGACGGCAAGCGCTACTTAGGGTGGCAACGACTAGGAGATTCTGAAAAAACGATCCAAGAAAAAGTTGAAGGGGTCATCAAATTATTGACGGGAGAAGAAATTGAGATCGTGGGTTCTGGCAGAACCGATGCGGGCACGCATGCTCGAGGACAAGTGGCGAATTTCAAGACGACCCATCAAATGAGTTTGCCAGAGATGCAGCAGTTCTTTAACCGCTATTTGCCGCAAGACATCGTCGTCAACAAGATTGAAGAGGTGCCTGAGCGCTTCCATGCACGCTATCACGCCAAAGGCAAGCAATACAGCTATTATGTTTGGAACAACGCGATTCCATCAGTCTTTGCTCGCAATACTAGTTTTCATTGCCCGCAGCCCCTTGATTTGGAAAAAATGCAGCAGGCGGCTGAGAAGTTGATCGGCACCCATGATTTTATCGGCTTTTCTGCATTGAAAAAATCAAAAAAATCAACGGTGCGCACGATCGATGAAATCACCATCACACCAGAAGGCGACCTATTGCGGTTTACCTTCAAAGGCAACGGCTTTTTGCATAAAATGGTCCGAATCTTGACAGGCACACTGATTGCCATTGGCGATGGCACACTGCCACCAGAAGTGATCGATCAAGTGTTAGCCGATAAAGTACGACAAGCAGCTGGTGAAACAGTGCCTTCTCATGGCTTATTTCTAGATGAGGTGTATTATTAAAAGAAACAGGGTAATGGCTATTTAAGGAAAGGAGATCATCAATTGATCACATTAAAATCCCCACGAGAAATCGAACAAATGAAAACTTCTGGTCGTATCTTGGCAAGTATTCACGAACAGCTACGGGAAAAAATCGTTCCCGGTATCACCACGAACCAAATCAACGCCTTTGTCCATCAACAGATAGAAGCTGCAGGGGCAACAGCCGCGCAAATCGGGTTTGAAGGCTATGAATTTGCGACGTGTATCAGTGTCAATGAAGAGATTTGTCATGGTTTCCCTTCAGAATATGTTTTAAAATCAGGCGATGTCGTCAAAGTCGATTTTTGTGTCGATTACAAAGGGGCAATCTCTGACAGCTGTTGGACGTATGCGGTAGGAGAGATTTCACCAGAACATCAAGCGCTGATGGAAGTAACGAAAGAAGCCTTGATGAGAGGCATCGAGCAAGCACAAGTCGGCAACCGAGTTGGCGATATTGGTTATGCGATCCAAAGCTTCGCTGAAGAAAAAGGGTATGGTGTCGTGCGGGACTTTATTGCTCACGGCATTGGCCCAACCATTCATGAAGAACCATTCTTTCCTCATTTCGGGTTACCTGGCAAAGGAATTCGGTTGAAAGAAGGCATGACGATCACTATCGAGCCGATGATCACGACCGGCACTTGGCGCATGAAGATGGACCCGAACGGCTGGACAGCACGCACGATCGACGGCAGTTATTGTGCCCAATATGAACACTCGATCGCCATCACCAAAGAAGGTCCAGTCATCATGACGTTGCAAAAGGAAGAAACGTGAACATCACTTAATGTCTTTGAAAAGTAACTGTGTATATTTTCCGTAACATCTATACTTTCTAGATCTCTTAAAAGGGCGTACCTAACTGATGGTACGCCCTTTCGATCTGTGCTTTTTTCAAAAAGATCGTAAAAGAACTCAGTAATCAACAAGTGCTTGTCTATTCATATCTATATTATTTGATGGAGTCGTTCATATAGCATGTCGTGTGCACAGTTGTTTTGGGGTGATTTAATCAAACTAGAGAACGATCTTTTTTCTACCTAAAATGAAAATGGGATTGGAGAGTCAATTCTGATTCATCAGCCCGATAAAATAAAGAGCGAAACTAATTAAACCAATGAATTTCAAATCATTCATACAATGGACTAGAAGCTTAAAAGTGTTTGAGATTTTTTCCCTTCATTCTTTCTATAGAAGACTATTTTATAGTGTGAGGACAGAGTTGACGTTAGATATTTAAGACCAGCTACTAGATAAAAAATAGGTAATTTATTCAATTAATAGATTACACTTTTATTTTTGAAAACTGTCTAAATGATGCTGAAGATTTGATATAATAAAAAAGGCAACTTGCCCCCTGGGGGGGTGTTTGTAGTGTATATGAGTTTTCTATCGTTGGTTGTCGCACCAATTATTGTTGGTATAGTCATCGAACTATTTTCTCACTGGTTGGATGAGAAAGACAAAGACGACAACTAAGCAAGTTGCTATCCAACTCACATGCTAGCAGTCGCAACTAGCATAAAAAAAGGCGCTCCCTTTCGTCGCGGTTAGGGAGCGCCTTTGTGCTGTAGTGCTATAAATTTTCTATCGTTTCGCAAGGTTATTATACCACAGAAAAAAATAAAAAACTACCCGTGATATCCACTTGAATAGATAAAGTAAACGACCCAGTATTTTCTGATAAAGCCATGGGTGACGGTTTTGCAGGTATTCCTATTGAAGAAATTATTGGCTTCCTGATTAGTGGGAAAGTTAACTATTTTTTCGAACTAGCTATGCTATCGAATATAGAACACATGAGGGAATAAGTAAGGGAGGGACAGCAATCCCTGTTGTTTACTACTTACTTGCATCCAAATATTGTTAATACCTAAAGAGCGTATCAACGTGGTTATAATCAAATCGTTTATGTCAGTCATTGTCCTGCAATTTGACATTTCGGCATACTACAAATTTTTATTAGCACAGCAGAGTCCACTTTTGAGAACGATTCTTTTTAATGGAATTTAGGTGAATTGACCAAAAAGGATAATTATGTATATACTCCGTCGCGATATATGTTATACTATGTATATACAGAAAGAGGTGTCGCGCATGGAAATGTTACCTATAAAAAAATGGGGCAATAGTAACGGTCTTAGATTGCCAAAGTACATTATGGAGTATCTTGGCATTCATACTGATGACAAAGTGAAGATAATACAAGAAGAAGTAAACGGACATAAACGGCTAATCATCGAAGCAGCAAATGTAGAAAACGAGTTAACGATTGAAGAGTTATTTGAAAACTACACTGCTGAGAGAAATCATGTGGAAATTCAACATTTAGGTGAAGCAGTAGGGAATGAAAAATGGTAAGAAAACCTAGACAAGGGGATATTTTGTTATTGGATACAGCTCCTCGTGCTGGACATGAACAAACGGGAAAAAGGCCCTATATTGTTTTAAGTCATGACATGATTGCAGATTATAGTAACGTTGCCACCGTTGCTCCGATTTCGAGTACAAGTAGAAACTATCCGTTACATGTAAGTATTAATCCAGATTATGGCATGAAGACAACAGGAAAAGTATTGTTGGATCAATTAACGACAATTGATTATGAAGCCAGAGCGTGTGTTTTTTTGGAAAAAGCACATGAGCACTTGGTTGATGAGTTGTTGATGAAAGTTAGAACAGTATTTCAAAAAGTAAGTAAATAAAAACAGCATGCTCATCTTATCGATGTTGACCATGCTGTTTTCTTTTATTCTATAAACGCTTTGTCTCGTAACATTATACACCGTACAATCTTTAAGATACCAGCTCCATTCCCATGATCCTGAACGATACTTTTATAAACAAGGCAATGGTGGGGATCTTTTGTGCTTGCACGGTATCACTTAGGAGGACCTTGATAGACGCCGTTTGCACTAGCAGTCTTAATACTTTATGCTTGGCGATGTTTGAATTCGGCACGCTGCTGCTGGGCATCATTGCGAAAATTTCGATGATCAAGACTTCAATGAATTTATCAAGGAATCTAATAAATGTAGGGCTAATCCACAGCCGCTAACATCAATCATCCCCGTGATTGAGTTTGTCAGCAACAAAGGTTTCTACACTATACCTGCCCCAGTTTGAGAGACTCTCTATAAATAAAGGGAAGGTTACATCTGTAAAATGACTGACCAAGAGATAACAAGCTTGACCTGAAACTTTATGAAAGACTTCAATTTCTTTGTATTGATTCACGAAGGCTTCAAAAGCTGTATAGCGATTTGAATCCATAAAAAACCGGATGTATTGCGTACTTGGGTAGTTTACTACAATACTAAATCGCTGAATGATTCCCTCATCTTGCAATTTCAAGATCCGATTGCCCACGGCTTGTCCCGTCAGGTGGACCATTTCGCCGATTTCTTTGTTCGATAATTTGCTGTTGTGTTTCAGGATAGCTAGGATTTGTTCATCGATGATGTCCATAAGGGTTCCTCTTTTCATAATGAAAGTAAATTGACTTTTTCTTTTTCAAGAGACGCTTTGTTGTAAGGTCATATGTATTTATACTGGATTATAACAAATAAGAAAAGAAATGGTGATTCTATGAAAAAAGCTTTAGTAATTATTGATGTCCAAAATGACTATTTTAAAGAAGGAAGAATGGCCCTTCATTCCCCTGAACAGGCGCTTGCAAACATAAATAAACTAGAAACGTCTTTTATCGAAAAGCAACTCCCGATCATCTATATCCAACACATCAACGATCAAGAAGGGGCTGATTTTTTTGAACGAGGGACCAAAGGTGTGCTGCTGCATGAACAGTTAAAAACAACGCATTCTTCTATTATTATCGAAAAGCACTTTCCTAACTCGTTCATTGAAACAAATTTAAAAGAAACGTTAGACTCTTTAGGTGTCCAACAAGTTATCATCACTGGGATGATGACGCATATGTGCATCGATTCAACCACAAGAGCTAGTAAAGAACTCGGTTATCAGCCCATACTGATTTCTGATGCCACGGCAACGAAAGCATTAACATTTGAAGCACACGAAATTCCTGCGGAAGCTGTTCAACGAGCGTTTTTATCGGCGTTGGAAACTTTCTCTACGGTGATGAAAACCGATGACTATTTAAACGGATTGTAGAAAAATTGCGTATTTACCAACAAAGGCAAAGGTTCATTTGCATTGAGTGGTTCTTGATCACTCTTTGAAATTGGTGATCCTAACTCATTCCGCTTCAATGTTTCTTTAAAAAAATGAATGCCCAGTTGCGTACCCACCAATGATACTGAGCTGATCCCTCAGAGGATGAATAAGAACTAATCCATACAAAAGCCAAAAAACGTTCGAGGATTTCTCTCGAACGTTTTTTGGGCATCAAATTGGGCGAATCGGCGAAACTATGGTACAGTGCAACCAAACAAGGAGCGAGAGTCGCTCCTTCATGAGGCAAAGGGGCAATGGTGATGAAGCAAACAACGATGGCGTGGCTGTCAGAAATCTATAATTTGATCTTGCATCCTGGCACGAGACAGTGGGAACGAGAACAACTGGTGCAAGCAAAAAATACACTGGAAACCCAGCTGGCGACCAAACAAAAAGCAGGCAAAAACGAAAAGGAATCGTCAATTAGCCTTGAAGACCAACAGACCAGACGGGTTTTGGAAAAACTAGAAGCGTCGCTGCGTCCTTTGGCACTGAGAAACAATCTGACCCCGAATGTCGCAGAGTTTTATCAAACAATCAGCCAGTCAGCACCGAAAAAGGCAATGAATGAAGAAACAAGCAAAGTCCAACCAGCAGAAGTTTCGGTGGAGCCGACCGAAACAGGTGGAAAAGCACAAGAAGTGGCTATTTTTGCTGGCGGCTGCTTTTGGTGTATGGTAGAGCCTTTTGAAGACCAACCGGGCATTCTTTCCGTCTTGTCGGGGTATACCGGGGGAACAGTCCCGAATCCGACGTATGATCAAGTACTAAGCGGAACAACAGGGCATGTCGAAGCGGTAGAGATCATTTTTGATCCCGAAATCATCACCTATCAGGACTTGTTGCAGTTGTATTGGCAAGTGACAGACCCGACAGATGCTTTCGGACAATTTCAAGATCGCGGCAATTTTTATCGCCCAATCATTTTCTATACGACTGCTGAACAGGAAGTGCTTGCGCAAGAAGCCAAAAAGGAACTAGCCCAATCTGGTTATTATCAGCAACCCATCGTGACTGAGATCCGCAAGGCCACGCAGTTTTGGCCAGCGGAAAACTACCATCAAGCATTTTACAAGAAGCAGCCAAAGCGCTACCAGCGGATCAAGCGAGCGCGCAAACAACTGATGCTTTTTTATCGGCTGAAACGCTGGACAAACCGAGGAAAAAAACGATCATAAACAGAAGATCACTAAAAAAAGCGGGGCTCCGAGAAAAGGGCAAATGGATCAAATGAAGGCTCTTTTCTCCACAAGCCGCGCTTTTTTCTGCGCTTTTAGCCAATTGGATAAAAAACGTAGATTTATTTTAGAATAATGTCCAAAGAAAGCGTTAACAACAAGAATTATAATAGAGAAAGAAAAAGTGGCGAAAAAGGTCGAAAAAGCAGGTGTCTTTTGCTTGATTCCTTTCTTCGAGGAAAGAAGGTGGGAAACACCAGAGAAAAATCAGCGGAAAAATCAATCGGCAACACCCCATAGCAACACAACATTTATTATATGAAGGTTCATATAAGTTAGGAGAAATGTGATGAAAAAAAAGGGAACGTTCGTCTCACTGTTTATGGCTCTCATTCTTTTTATCTTTTCAGAAAGAACAGTGTTTGCGGCAGAAGCGATCAATGAGATCGTCGCACCAACAGGAGTCAAAGCATTTCTAGTACTGATTCCATTAGTGTTAGTGCTGGTTTTACTCTTTAAAAAAGTAGATATGATCATTGCTGGCTTGATTGCTGGGATCTTGGCGATGATTATTGGCGGGATCAGTTTAGCTGAAGCCAATTCCCAACTGTTGGAAGCTATTCCGACGATGTTGAGTATTACGGTGCCAATCATCAATTCCGCTGTAGCGATGGCGGTCTTCAAAGCGGGCAGTTATACGGCGGCCTTAACCTTAGCCAAAAGAGGAACCAAAGGAAAAGTGGAATATGTGGCTGGTTTTATTGTCATCTTATTAGCAGCAGCGACTTATATGTCTGGAATCGGCGGCGGGAGTGCAATGGTGATCGCACCGTTAGCATTTGCGGCAGTTGGGGTGGTACCCGAATTGATCGCAGCGATGTCGTTAGCGGCAGCGGTCTCCTTTACGACGTCTCCTGCCTCTTTGGAATCTAGTATCGTGTCTGAACTAGGCGGTTTTAGTGTCGCTTCTTATGTCGATCAAATGCGCCCATTTTGGTTGTTATTCGTTGGTTTGGCGATTTTATTGGCATTTTTCGGGACCAAGCGTCGTCATTTGGGCTTCAAAGAATCAGCCAACCAAGAGTACGAAAACAAAAGCAATGGCGAGTTATTCAAAACGACACTGCCTGCGATCTTCTTGCTTTTTGCGGTCATCTTTGGCCCGTTGATCAATGACCTGATCGGCTTTGTCCTCTTTACACCGCTAGTTTATATGGTGGTCACGTTAGCGTTGATTTTTGTTTGTACCGACTTTTCCATGAATCAATCGGTGGAAGCGATGGTGGACGGATCGACGTATATTTTGACCCGCTTGTTCCAAGTGGGGATCTTTTTAGCCTTCATCAACGTAATCGCTGAAACTGGGACGTTTGCTGTAATTGCAGGTGCGGCACAAAATGCCCCCGCAGCGATCGTCGTTCCCGTGGCGATCTTGACGGGTGTCTTGATTGGGATTCCCGCAGGTGCCTATGTCGGCTCCGTTTTAACACTCGTGCTACCAGTTGCCGTTTCATTAGGCTTCCCAGTCTTAGCTCTTGGCTTTGTAACGATGGGGGTTGGCCTCGGCAGTCAAATGAGTTTCGTCAACATTACGATGCAAGCTTTATCTTCTGGTTTCCAAATTCCGATTCTGGATGTAGTCAAAGGAAACGTGAAGTGGTTGAGTTTAGCAGCCGTATTATTATTAGTCATCGGCTTAGTGTTTGGCTGATGGATAGGAGGAAAACATGGATTTATTGATCAAGCAAGCACGTCTTGAAGACGATGCAGAATTAGTAGACATTGCAATTTCAGAAGGAAAAATCACCGCAGTTGCACCCAACATTGAAGAATCAGCAGCAACAACGATTGAGGCGAAAGGCAAAGTGGTGATCCCTGGATTGATCGAAAGCCATATCCACTTAGACAAAGCCTTGATCGCCGATCGTGAGCCCAATAATTCAGGTACATTGCAAGAAGCGATCCAAGTTACGGCAAAGCTGAAACCGACCTTTACCGAAGAAGACATTTATGATCGGGCGAAACGCGCATTAGAAATGCTGATCGTACATGGCACGACTGCTGTGCGCACCCATGCCGAATTTGATCCAGCACAAGGCTTCACTGGATTTGACACCATCATGCGCTTAAAAGAAGAATACCGCGACTTGATCGACATTCAGGTCGTTGCCTTTCCGCAAGAAGGGATTTTTAAAGCCCCAGGGACGGATAAAATGATGATCGAAGCGATGGAAAAAGGCGCCGATGTCGTTGGCGGCATTCCTTACAATGATGCGCCAGCCAATGAACACATCGACTTGATCTTTGAGATCGCCAAACGATTTGACAAAGACATTGACTTGCATCAAGATTTTGCTGACGAAGCAGACGATACATCGATCGTCTACCTGTGTGAAAAAACCATCGCAGAAGGCTACCAAGGCCGGGTATCAGTAGGACATTTGACTGCGCTGCACGCCATGGAACCAAATCAGCTGGCAGAAGTCATCGATTTGATGGTCAAAGCCCAAATCAATGTGATGCCGTTGCCTGCGACCGACTTGCACTTAGGTGCTAGAAACGATGCCTACAACGTTCGCCGTGCCGTGACGCCGATTCGCAAATTACGTGATGCTGGTGTGAATATCTGCTTAGGCAGCAACAATATCCGAAACGCCTTTACGCCCTATGGCAATGGGGATTTGATCCAAATCGCTATGTTGGCTGTGCCAGTGGCACACTTAGGTGGCGCCGATGACTTGCCGACGGTCTTGCCAATGATTACGACCAATACCGCCAAAGCATTAAATATCAAAGACTATGGAATCGCTGTTGGCAACCGCGCAGATTTGATTCTTTTAGATACTCAGAGAAAAGCCGATGTGCTGATCGATATTCCTGAACGTTTGATGGTCATCAAAAATGGCCGCATCACCGTGGAAGTCAAAAAAGAAGTGACGATCCACCGCTAAGCGATTTTTCGCCCCTATGGTGGTTGTCACAAAAAATGTGAATCAAGGAAAGAACACGTCCGTCAAAGGCAGTCTGACTGCTTTTTGACGGATGTTTTTTTGTATAGGAGCAACGATGTCGAAGGGTATGCGCTTTGATTTTCTGAAACCGACAGTGGGACGTTTTCGCTTCAATGAACCTTCCTGATCTAGAAATAGGGAATGCCGCCATGCAAGGATTTCCTTGACTGATGAATATCCTGATTTTTGCTCTGCGGAGCTGTCCCTTATACTTAAAGAGACAATCGTGGATTATGACTTATTCTCAGCAATTATAAATAAGAAAGCGCTGATTTTTTCTTTTAAAACCAAATGTTCGAAGCGACGCCAATGCGTAGTTTCTTTGACGTTTTACCTAAGAAACACACTGTTTTGCTTTAAGGGAAGCAAGACAGAAAAGATTTGCTGCTTTATGCGCTTCGTTGGCGTGTTGTCTTGTTAGTTTGAACGAATCTCTGACGCACCAGCCAAACACAACAAACAGAATCAAAGGCGTAAGCCATTAAACCATAGAAAATGAAAGAAAGGAGGGGAGCAGCGTAATGAAAAAGAAGCCGCTAAAATTGCTGCTCCTGGTGATTGGGCTAGTGAGTATTCCGTTGCGTTTTCCCTTCTTGCGAGATGCTTTTATTGCGCCCTTGTATGCGCTGCAAGCAGAAGACGAGCACTCATTAACGGAAGAAATGGCTGATTTGAAAGTCGCTGATTTTCAATTTTTAACGAGCAGCGAGCAAGGCTATTTAGGGGAGGAAATCCCTATCGAAATCGTGACGCAACAGCCAGTAACTGAAGTGGCTGTGGTTTTGCCCCCAGAAGCAGCGATCGAGCCCTCCTTGTTTCCCGAAGGAAGGACGGTTGAACAGGTGGAAGCTGACCAGTGGCGTCTGCTTAGCGAACCCCCTCAAAGCAATTGGCTCTTGCCGTTAACTTTTGCAGAAGGAAGTCACGAAGTCATGGTAGGAGAAGAACGGCTGGCACTAGAGAGCCAAGGTTCACCAGAGGAAAGTGGGGAAGAAACCGAAGAAAGCAAGGGAGAGGGAGCAGAACCCGAGAAGGAAGAGCAAAAAGGAAAAAACGCGCATCAAACAGAGCCAGGAGGAGCATTTCCCTATGATGCCGATGATCCAGGCAATCTCTACCTGTTAGAAGTCACGGAGGAGTCAAGCCGAGAGGTCACTAATTGGCAAGAGCTTCTCTTAGCTATCCAAACCCGAACGGTTAATTATATCGCTTTGACCGAGAGCTTTGACTCTCCTGATCGCCCTGCAGAAGGATTGAGTAACGTTGAAATGATTGATTGGTTTGGGGATCAAAACCCCAATGGAGAAGCTTCTTACCTTTATCTCAATTCAGCCGAGATTTCGCGCCCTTTAATTATTGACGGACGAGGACATACAATCGATTTTCGGTCAGTATCGGTTGGTTTTAATGACATGACAGTCAATCCAGATACCCCTTGGGACATTACCCTCCAGAATATTGAGCTGTATAGTGGAAATGACTTTGGACCTATACAATATAACGACTTAGAAACGGACAATCAGGCGGCGGCAACGATACGGTACCATAATGTCAATCATGTCGGCAATCAATTGTTTCATGGGTTTCAATCGACAGCTATTTTATCAGGAAGTGTTTCTTCTATTCAAAAGGATTCTTATGATGCAGATCTTGGGCGTGGTGAATGGCTCATTAATGCTACCGATCAAGCGAATTTTGAAGTCGGTTATTTGGACGTTCTTGACGGCGCTAAAGTTCACCTTTCAACAATCGATTCAGGAAATATTTGGTTTCCTCATAGTTCAAATCCGACGTTTACGATTGGAGACGATGCGGAGGTTACGATCATTGCAAACGGTACAGGACAAGGTGAGGCGTGGGGAGCAAATATATTCTTTAGATATAGTCCTATCTTAACCGTAGGTAATGGTGCGACCCTTGATTTGGCACCTAAAAGAAATTCTCCTGCTATTTCAACTAGTGGTTTGCTGCCAGCTCAGACTACTCAGATCAATCTATTGGAGGAAAGCACATTAAAAATCTTCAATTCTGGACGTACTAGTAATAGTAACAATGATTGGACCAATATTATTTCTATGCCACCTGGTCCTGACAGTAGTATTCATCTCAGAAAAGGGAGTACGCTTGCTATCGAAGCAGTCAATCAACTTCGTTCTGATAGCCATATTATTTATTTTCCTGTATCCGGACATATTACTATTGATGAAGATGCTACCTTTGATATTCGTTCCGATAGCAGGACACTGGCGCATAGTTTGATCTCATTCGGGCACTTTAATTCAACTGTCACTATTAATGATGCTGCAAGAGTGAATTTAGAGAAAATTGGTCCTGATACAGGGAATTCTTCCTTGATTCGTCATGCAGCAATAACTGTAAACAATCAGTCGATTAAGCGGTGGAATCTTAGAACCCGAATAGAAGAACCTGATTTTGAATGGGATAATATTGTGCGGTTGTTTGCTCGTGTTAATGATGCAGGAGTACCGAATAGAGGCGATATCTCGGTTAGCGCATTAGATCCCACTATAGAAGCAGAGGCCTTAGATAGATTTTCGGCAAGAGTGCAACGGCTCTTATTCGAAAAGATTTCTCCTATCGAAGTAACGCTGGATCCTCTGTCTAATAATCGCTCTCAACGAAATTCCTATACGATCACAGGAGAAACGGATCCGGGTGCTTACGTACGTTTTAGCAGAGACTTCAGCATGCCAGAACCAGTGATCGGCCCCATTGAAACGGGAGGCGGCGATACAGAATGGTTCCATGTCAATGCCAGAGAAGATGGCACGTTTGAATTTGATCTCTCCCAATTTGACGACTTTGACTATTTCCGTGGGCAAGAAGTTGTAACGGCAAAGGTATTTTTAAATGGCCGACGCGATGAGACCTCCATTATCGTTGAAGGCATCAATCCTCGAGATCCTCTGAATCCTGATGTAGATGTTGATCCAGAAAATCGCCCGACGCTTCCTGAAAACCAAGGGTTGATCAGTATCGACTTTATCTCGCAATTTGATTTCGGGCACGTGCCGATTCGTTCGAGTCAAGCCTATTATCCAGCACTGCCACAAAAGCTGCGGGACGTAGAGGATGATTCGGCTGGTGGAGAACGCCCAAATTATGTTCAAATCTCGGATCAGCGTGAGGAGCCCACCGGCTGGACACTGAGCGCGCGGATGGATGAAGCGGGGTTTGTCAGTGAGGAAGGCCATCAGCTGCGGGGGGTCCAGCTCTTGCTCACTAACATTCGCATGGCAACGACAGGTTCGAATATCTCCCGTGCCCCAACCTACTGGGAAAGCCGTGAATTAAATACGGGCAGACAAATCTTGGCAAAAGCAGATGAGGGGCAAGGCAGCGGAACATGGGTCCAACGCTTTGGTGACGGAGAAACGATGGATCAAAGCGTGATGCTGGAAGTTCCTGTCAACGCTACGCCGCAAGCCACAAGCTATACGGGCATCATTCATTGGGAATTAAGCTTTGTCCCAGAGCTGGACTGAGTATTCTAAAGAAGGAAACCCTATATTGGCTTCGAGTATTGAGCAGGCTGTGCGTTCTAGTTGCTTTGCAGGCATACTTGATTGCTGTACAAGCCAAACGCAATTAATCGAATCAAAGGCATAAGCCATAAATCCATAGAAAATGGAAGAAAGGAGGAGATCAACAAAATGAAAAAGAAGCCGCTAAAATTGCTGCTCCTAGTGATTGGGCTAGTGAGTATTCCGTTGAGTTTTCCCTTCTTACGAGATACTTTTATTGCGCCATTGTATGCGCTACAGGAGCAAGAACGAGAAGAGGATGAGCTTTCTTCAGCGGAAGAAATGGCTGATTTAACAGACGTTGATTTTCAATTTTTAACAAGTAACAAGCAAGGCTATTTAGGGGAGAAAATCCCCATCGAAATCATGGCACATCAGCCAGTAACCGAAGTGGCGGTGGTTCTACCGCCAGAGGCAGTGATTGAGCCCTCCTTGTTTCCCGAAGGAATGACGATTGAACAGATGGAAGCCGACCAGTGGCAGCTGCTTAGCGAAACACCTCAGAGCAATTGGCTTTTGCCGATAACCTTTGAAGAAGAAGGAACCTACGAAGTCATGGTAGGAGAAGAACGAATAGAGATAGAAATCCAAGGTTCACCAGAAGAAGGTGAGGAAGGTCAGGAAGAAGCGCAAGAAAGCGATCAAGAGGAAGCAGAACCTGAAAACGAAGAGCAGAAAGAAACAACCGATCCTGATCAAACAGAGCAAACGAGTCAACCGCTTCCCTATGATGCCGATGATCCGGGCAATCTGTATTTATTAGGGGATGATGTTCGGACGATAGAAGTAGATAATTGGGTGGATTTTATGATTGCTATACAGGATGTTAGATATAATCATATTCTCTTGGTAGATGATTTTGAATCTCCTGATCGCCCGATGGAGGGATTGCCTGGAGCAGGAACGTCGACGAGTTCACATTTTACTTTACGTGACTGGGGGGGATTGTGGATGCACCCTGCCAATACGGTTATGAATGAAAGTCGAGGAGTTGCCTACCTAGATAATAGGAGACCAGACATTTCTCGAACGTTAATCATCGATGGACAAGGAAAACATAAAATTGATTTTCGAGCCGTGTCGGTATGTTTTTGGAGCTCAACGGTCAATGATGAAGAAAATATACCGTGGGATATTACACTCCAAAATATTGAAATTTATAGTGGAAATTATTTTGGACCCATTCAATACAATGATTTAGATGATGCTGATCAAAGGAATGCAACGATGCGTTACCATAATGTCACACAGGTCGGTAATCAATTGTTTCATGGGTTTCATGCTACAGCTAGTTTATCGGGGCATGTTTCTTCTGTACAAATGGATCCTTATGATGCAGGATTCGGACGTGGTAATTGGAATATTAATGCGACCAACCAAGTGAATTTTGAAGTCGGTTATTTGGAAGTTCTTGAGGGGGCTAAAGTTCACCTTTCGACAATCAATTCAGGAAATGTTTGGTTTCCTCATAGTCCCAATCCAACGTTTACGATTGGAGACAATGCGGAGGTTACGATCATTGCAAATGGTACAGGACAAGGTGAAGCGTGGGGAGCAAATATATTCTTTAGATTTAGTCCTGTCTTAACCGTAGGTAAAGGTGCGACCCTTGATTTGACGTCTAAAAGCAATTTTCCTGCTATTTCAACTAATGGCTGGACTCCGGCTCAGACTACTCATATCAATCTACTAGAGGAAAGCACATTAAAAATCTCCAATTCTGGACGTAATACGGGGCTTAATAATGATACGACCAATATCATTTCTATGCCACCTGGTCATGGTAGCAGTATTAATCTCAGAAAAGGGAGTACGCTTGATATTGAAGCAGTCAATCAAAATAACTCTGCTAGTCATCCTATTTTTTTTCACGCATCTGGACAAATTAATATTGATGAAGATGCTACCCTAGATATTAAGTCAGACAGTCTCTCAGCAAGCCAAAGTTTAATTATGTTTTCGACCAACAATAATACGAATAACTCAACGATCAATATAGATGATGCTGCAAGGATAAATTTACAAAGGACTAGATCAATCACCTCAAGTACGGCACACGTGATTCGAAATGCAAGACTAAATGTAAATAATCAGTCGATTAAGCAATGGATCCCTGGAAATACAAACGAGAATCCTAATTTTGATTGGGAGAATATATTGAGGTTGAACGCGAATATTAACGGATCAGGAATACCGACTAATACGGTTAGCGCATTAGATCCCAATATAGCAGAACATGCCAGAGCGAACTTTACGCCAAGGGCGCAACGGCTCTTGTTTGAGAATATTCCTCCTGTCGAGATCGCGCTGGATCCTTTGACCAATGATCGCTCTCAACGAAATTCCTATACGATCACGGGAGAAACCAGTCCCGGCGCTTACGTTCGTTTCAGTAGGGATCTGAGTTTGCCAGAACCAACCTTAGATACTGTTGTAAATGGTGAGGGCGAAACAGAAAGTTTCCATGTCATTGCCGAAGCAGACGGCTCCTTTGAATTTGATCTTTCCCAATTTGATGACTTTGATTATTTCCGCGGGCAAGAAGTTGTAACGGCAACAGCATTTTTAAATGGACGACGCGATGAGACCTCCGTCATCGTAGACGGTGTCGATCCTCGAGATCCTCTGAATCCTGATGTAGATGTTGATCCAGACAATCGTCCGACTCTTCCTGAAAACCAAGGGTTGATCAGTATCGACTTTATCTCGCAATTTGATTTCGGACACGTGCCGATTCGTTCGAGTCAAGCCTATTATCCAGCACTGCCGCAAAAACTGCGAAATGCAGAAAATGATCCTGCTGGTGCAGAACGTCCAAATTATGTTCAAATCTCGGATCGGCGTGAGGCGTCCACCGGCTGGACACTGAGCGCACGGCTAGATGAAGCAGGGTTTGTCAGTGAGGAAGGCCATCAGCTGCGGGGAGTACAACTCTTACTCAACAACATCCGCATGGCAACGACAAGTTCGAATACATCCAGCACACCAACCTACTGGGAAAGCCGTGAATTAAATGCAGGCAGACAAATCTTGGCAAAAGCAGAAGAGGGACAAGGTAGCGGGACATGGATCCAACGCTTTGGTGATGGAGAAACAATGGATCAAAGTGTGATGCTGGAAGTTCCTGTCAGTGCTACACCGCAAGCAACAAGCTATACGGGTATTATCCATTGGGAATTAAGCTTTGTCCCAGAGATGGACTGAGCCGTCCCAATGTTTCTCAGTAATCGGAAAAAAGAAGAAAATGGAGCCAGCAGCTGCAGAGAAAATCTGCGGCTGTTTTTTTATCTGCAAACAGCCATCGATGATGAAGCAACCGATAGCGCCCTTTGTGCTTTGGCGGATCTTCTTTGCTTAGAGAAATGGGGGAATCATTCATCACGTTTACTAGAGCAGATGCTGCTTTTTACTCCTTCACGTTGAAGGGCAAGAAATAGTTCGGAAAAATTCTGTCACAAAAGATGTAGTCGTTCGCCAAATGTTTTCTTAAAAATAAGAAGATCATTTTCTAGTCATTTGTTCTTTTTTCATCTATGATAGAAAGAAAACCGCTATCACGGAGATTTCGTTTAAGAAAATCCTGTCAAAACTGTTTGACAATGCCGTAATATCAATGGATTTGAGCAGCAATCACAGCAGGTCTGCGTTAAGGTAGGAGAAGGAGGCCAAGATGACGATTGGGGAAGCACTAAAGAACCATCGAGTCACACAGCAAATGAGCCAAGAAGAAGTAGCAACAAAAATTTTAGTGACCCGCACATCGATCTCAAATTGGGAAACCGGCAAGACGGTCCCAGACAGTTTGAATTTATTGAAACTGAGTACCCTTTATGGGTGCAGTGTCGATGAGCTATTAAAAAAGGAGCGAGCAGGAATGAAAAAGAACTTTCGTACGATGACCTATGGTGCTGGATTGAAAGATGGAACGATGCGTTTGAAAATCGAGACCGATGCCAGCAAGTTTTTCCCAAAAGGGGTTGAAGTCAAAGCATCCGTCGATTTAGAAACAGGAGAAGTGACCTTTTTTGTCGAGCAAGAGGATTTGGAAAAACTGAAAGCAGCTACTGAAGAAAAATAATTTTTTTTATACAGTTTTTTGCTGAATTTTGCTTGGACAAGAGAAAAAAAGTGATGGATAAAAAAACACGAACCCAGCTGCGTCGTGTTTTTTTATGTGGGATGAAAGAGGGCTGAGACAATCGATGAAAGCTGATTCTACTTTTTCTTTTCTGCTATTTTCATGGTTTGTAACGTTTAAGGAAACGCGAAAAGATGCTAACGGCTATATACAATATATGGTGAATAGAACGGATTTTTTTCGAATGGAACACAATATGTAGTATTTACTTTTTTAAGAGATTGTGTAAAATAGCAGATGTAGTGAAGAAGGAGCTGTTGTTTTTGAGAGTAACTGTATGTTGCGGCACCCGTTTAGAAAATGAGGAAAAGTTGGCAAAGACCGCTCGTGCCATCGGCAATGCCTTGGCAAAAAATCACATCGAGTTGGTGTATTGCGGCCCTTTGGCTGGCTTGATGAGGGAGATCGTGAAAGGGGTCTTTGAAAAAGAAGGCGCAGTGACGGGGATCTATCCATCAGGTACCTTTGCAGAAGATTTGCCGCCAATCATCACTGGATCAAGCACATACACCGAGTTCTATTCGGATACGAGGGAGGAACAAACGCAACAATTGCTGGAAATGAGCGATGCCTACCTTGTATTACCTGGTGGATTTGGTACACTAGAGGAGTTGTCATCAGTATGCTCTTTTACGACTCTTGGGCCATTTCCAGGCAAGCCGATCGGTGTGTTGATGACCGAAGGCTTGACTGATGGACTGAAGCCGCTGCTAAAAATGGTTGAAGCTTCCAGCTTTGCTTGGGCTGAACTATCTGAAACGCTCTTTTTTCTATCTGACGTTGAGTCGTTGATCCAACGACTGGCAGCGAAGGGGTCAGGAAAGGAGTGCTTGGCAGGATGAAGCATGTCTATTTAGCGGGACCGTTTTTTTCAAACGAACAAGTCGCCCGACTCAAACAGGTAGAACGCGGTTTAGCTGAAAACCCGCAACCCTTGGCGATCTATTCGCCGCGCTTGTAACAAGAAGGTTCATCTGAACCCAATACACCAGAATGGGCGAGAGAAATTTTTGAAAAAGACATGCTGGAATTGACACGAGCCGACGTCGTCGTTGCCGTTTTGGATGACCATGAAGGGATCACCGATCCGGGAACAGCCTTTGAAATCGGCGCAGCACACGTACGAAATAAACCAGTGATCGCTTTTCAGGAAAAAGCCGCGGCGGTCAATCTGATGTTGACGGAGTCGGTGCAAGCGTATTTGACTGATCTGGCGGCACGAACAGCGTATGATTTTGAAGCGATGGCGCACCGAGCATTTGTCGGTGACTATATTTAATAAAGGATGATGAATGTGTTATTAATCGCAGGAACGATCGGGGCAGGAAAAAGCAGTTTGACTGATTTTTTATCGAAGGAAATGGCGTCGAAGCCTTTCTATGAAAACGTGGAGGACAACGATGTTCTGCCATTGTTTTATTCCAATCCAGAGCGATACGCCTTTTTATTGCAGATTTTTTTCTTAAACAAAAGCTTTTTAGGGATGCGGGAAGCTTTGTCCAATGATGACAATGTCATTGACCGCTCCATCTATGAGGATAGTTTGATGTTTCATCTAAATGCGGATCTAGGTCGAATCGCACCGATGGAAGTCGAACAATACGATAACCTGTTGAACACAATGTTGCGGGAATTGGAAGAATCGGCGCCGTTGAAACATCCAGATCTAATGGTTCATATCAAGGTTTCCTTGGATACAATGATTGAACGGATCAATAAACGTGGTCGTTCCTATGAACAAATTGCCAACGATCCGACATTGTACGACTATTACAAAGAGTTGAATCAGCGGTACGATGAATGGTATGAAAACTTTGACGTTTGTCCGAAAATGCAAATTGATGGGGATCAATTGGACTTTGTTGCCAATGAAGACAACCTCATGGTGATCCTCGAGATGATTCAAGAAAAATTGGCGGAAGTTCGTCAGACCCATGGCAAAGGACACTATTGTACGGACAAAGCCATCGCAAAAGGTGATTTTTCTAAGAAAAACGCAGCATCTGTGACAAGCTGATCCAGCAGTTGAGGACAGCTTACGAAAAAAACAAGTGTCTTATCGACAATGGGAGGGAGCAAAGCGATGAATGTTGAACGATTTATTGAGGCGAGGAAACTGGCGGGCTTCTCGCAGCAAGAACTTTCGGAAGGAATCTGTACGCAAGCCACTTTGAGTAAATTTGAAAACAACGGGCAGGCACCGTCCCTCAAAATTTTGATCAAATTGTGTAATCGGATCGGCTTGCCATTGGTCGACTTGTTTTCTTCCATGAATGTCGCAACGACCAAAATCAAAGAAGAATTAGCAAAAGCCGAATTCTACTTGATCACAAGCGAGTATGAACAGTTGGCTGCATTGCTAAGTCAAATCGAAGTGAAGCTGATTGATGAACCAACATTAAAAGCGCAATATGATTATTTAAAAGGCTTTGAAATGATTTTTAATGAAGCTGCGATTACCGATGTCCTGTTTCAATTCGATCAGTTATTGATGAATGAAACGGCGGAGGAATTGTTTGATCTCTTAGCGTATACTGGGATCGGTTTGGTGTATGCCAGAGAAGAGGAATGGGCAAAGGCTGAGTTTTATGTGACGAAGGTCTTTGAGAAAATTTATACCTATCCGATCAAAACGATCGAAGACACGTGGCGGGTGTTGAACATCGTCTTTCATTGCGGCGTCTTTTATGCCAAAGTCGATGATTTGGAAACTAGTGATACCTTGTTGAATTATGTGTTGGCGATTTGTTCCGACAATCATTTGACCTACTACTTGGCTCGCGCGGCAGCCCAACTGACCAAAAATGCCATGCGCGAACACCAGCCGAAAGAAACGATTTTGGAAATGTTACACGATGCACGAGCATATGCCAAAATCAATAAAAATGTAAAATTACTGGCGCATTTAAAAGCGGTCGAAGAAACGATCGATTAAAAATATATTTTCGACAAAAAATTTTTGTTGCTCAAACGCTTGATAACTAGCAGCCCTTTCGACGAAGGGACTGCTTTTTTTGATTTTCATTATATAAAAAAATATATAATCGTGTTGACAAAAAAATATATCGGGAGTATTCTTTAATTGTGAAAAAACTAACATATTTTGAGATGCATCGTTTTTAGGAGAAGAGATTTTATGAAGGCAGCAGTGAGAGAAGCCGCTTGCACGATTCAGCGGATGGGTACGTCCATTGAGTTAAAAGTCGCTCATACAAAACCAGAAAGTGTACTGGACGAGCTGGAGACCCAGCTGAAAGGATACGACCATCGCTTTAGTGCCAATGATCCGCGATCGGAATTGAATCAGCTGAATCAGTTGGCAGGACAAAAGGGGCTTGTGCTTGATCCAGAATTGTACCAGCTGATCGAAATCGGCAAACATCATAGCTGTGCTCCCCACAGTCAGCTGAATATTGCCATCGGTCCACTGGTCCAAGCATGGCGCATCGGGTTTGAAGATGCCCGCATCGTATCAAAGACGCAGGTCAAAGAATTGCTTGCGCTAACAGACCCGCAACAGATCCAATTGGCAGCAGGCAAGGTTTTTTTGAAAAAAGCTGGAATGAGGATCGACCTCGGAGCACTAGCAAAAGGCTACATCGCTGATAAGTTACGCACCCTTTGCCAAGCCCGTGGAGCAGCGTATGGATTGATCAACTTAGGCGGAAATATTGTCTGTTTCGGCGCTGCACCAAATCATTCGGACGGGCATTGGCGGATCGGGATCCGAGATCCCAAGGGCGGTCGGGCCGACACCTTGGGCATTCTACCAATCAAGGACCAAACCGTCGTCACTTCGGGGATCTATGAGCGGGTCTTGACCACCGCTGAAGGAACGTATCATCATTTGATTGATCCTCAGAGTGGCTTTCCCATCGAATGTGGGTATTTGAGCATCACGATCGTTGCAGCGACATCGTTACTGGGGGAAATCTGGACTTCGCGCTTGTTTGGCAAGCCCATTCCAGTTGTTTTACAAGAGATTCAGCAGCAGCCAGAAATCGAAGGAATCATCGTAACCAAAGAAAATGAAGTCATTGCCTCTAAAGGCATTCAGGCAAGACTTTTAAGATAGCCCAACCAGAAAGGAAGAGACAGGATGAAATTTATCGGATTCGTTGGAACCAATGCCACTCGTTCCACCAATCGCACGTTGTTGCAGTTTATGAAAAAAATGTTTGCCAATGAGGCAGAGATCGAACTAGTTGAGATCAAAGATCTTCCAATGTTCAACAAACCAGAATCAAAGGAGTTGCCCGTACAAGTAACCCAGCTTGCCGAAAAAATTGCGGCAGCAGACGGTGTGATCATCAGCACACCAGAATACGATCATGCCGTACCCGCAGTGTTGATCAATGCCCTGAACTGGTTGTCCTATGGAATTTTCCCATTTGTTGACAAGCCAGTGATGATCACTGGTGCTTCTTATGGGACGTTAGGTTCTTCTCGTGCGCAAGCCCATCTAAGACAGATTTTGGATTCTCCAGAGTTAAAAGCACGGATCATGCCTAGCTCTGAATTTCTATTAGGTCGTTCGCTGCAAGCATTTGACGAGCAAGGCAACTTGATCGATGAAGAGCAGACCCAAAAATTGCATGGACTGTTCAACGATTTTCTTTTATTTGTAAAAATTACCAGCCAGTTGCAGCACGCCCATGCCGCCAATCAAAAAGAAGCTGCTGAATTTTCATGGGAAACCATCTAATCGCAAAAGATAGGAGCGTAAAGACAATGAAATTGATCGGAATCGTCGGATCAGCCGCTGAAGTCTCCACCAATCGTCAGCTGCTGAACTTTATCAAAAAGCAATACAAAAAGGAATTCACGTTAGAACTTGTAGAGATCAAAGACTTTCCTCTCTTTAATCAAGAGGAAGATCAAACCGAAAGCCCAGCCATCCAGCGTTTGAATCGGCAATTATTGATGGCAGACGGTGTGATCATTGCCACACCAGAGCACAACCATACCGTGACGGCAGGACTGAAAAGCTTGCTAGAATGGCTTTCATTCAAGATACATCCTCTGGAAAACAAACCAGTAATGATCGTGGGTGCCTCTTACTACGATCAAGGAACTTCAAGGGCCCAGCTGCATCTGCGCCAGATTTTGGACGCACCGGGAGTCAACGCCCTAGTGATGCCAGGAAATGAGTTCTTATTAGGCAAAGCCAAAGAAGCTTTCGATGAAGCGGGTGATTTGATCGATGCCCGAACGGTTGCTTTTTTAGATGCGACGATCAACAGCTTCTTGCAATTTATCAAAGTCGTTTCTGCCTTAGCGGGTCCTAAACAATTGCCGGCCGAAGACCTCTACGCCACAGGGAAAATCGCAACCACCGTGGAAGGAGTGGATATGTATGATGATCAATGGCTGGAAAAAGCCGCTGAAGCAGTCGGTGCCGTTTCTGGCAATACCTACGTCAAACTAAATCGCGGCTTGCTGACAGTCGATCAGATCAATTACTTCTTAGATTCGATGCCGATGGAATTGACATTTGCCGATAGCAACAACCAATTCTTGTATTACAATCTGCGGGAAGAAGCTCAAAATATGCTGGCAGCACGTGTGCCAGGACAAGTCGGCAATCCATTAGCAAAATGCCATCCTGAAAAATCCTTCAAAAATGTTGAGTGGGTGATCCAACAGCTGCGCAGTGGAGCGACCGACGCGGTTCGGGTCCATGTGCCGAAGCAGGTGCCAGAAAAATACATCGTCCACAATTATCAAGCGATGCACGATGAAAACGGCGAATATGCGGGGATCAACGAATACATCCTTGATTTCAAGCCAATCATCGAATGGTATTTGCAACAAACCGGCCAAAAACTTGTCGGCAATGAAGATGCCATTTCCAGTGCTTCTGTGCACCAAGAACCGACCGATGCGGTCACTAGTGCCAGTACTCATGACGCACCTGCAGCAGATGCGGTCACCAGTGCTTCAGTGAAATAAGGGTTGTCTAAAGGGAGAAAAGGAATCGCTAGAAGCATTCGCTTGCAATCAGTTGCCAAGCGAATGCTTCTCTTTTTGCTGCTTTTTCATGAATGAACGGTTTTCTATGAGCGATTGAATTGATTAAGGACATCGTTGCGAGGATTTCACAAAGTTTCTGAAAAAAATTTGCATATTCATCTTTTGCTTCGTATACTAGTTTAGGACGTTGCTTATAAAACGGCTGTATCATCGTACATATTTTTTGATAGGAGGAATTGCATGAAAGACAAACGAAAAGTCTTGCGTCCGTTAGGATCAGGGTTTGCGATGGCGGTTCCTTTGTTTATAGGGATCCTCGTTCAGGACCCTTTGATAAGTTCTGTGGGGGCGATGGGGGCTTTTTCCTACTTGGCTTTTCAACATCGGACCCTTTTTTATAATCTGCGCGCCATTTTGACCCACGGCGCTGCGCTGCTGCTGGCATTTATTTTAGGCGCTGGGACAGCACTGATTCCTTGGAGCGCACCTTTTATCATCGGTGCGTTATCGTTTTCTGCGTTTTTGTTGTCAAAAGTGATGCGGATCCCCAAGCCCGATTATTTCTTCGTGTTGATGCTTTATGCCACCGGCTTTAATTTTCACGCAGCGCACCTTGGAGAGATCTTGCACCACAGTTCCTATTTGCTTTATGGCATCGCAGGCTCGCTGCTTGCTGGACTGGTGATTTCGTTGGCTGAACAGCTGCCGTTGAAAGAAGAAAAAACGGCCTTTCAACAACTGAGCTTGCACGAGAAATATTCGCTAGCATTATCTCAGCAACCAGAAATGGTCATCAAGGCGCTGCACTTTTCTTTGATATTGTTTATTGCGACCTACATTGCCTACCTGCTGCGAGACAGCAACGGCTATTGGATCTTGATTTCTGCTGCTGCCGTCTTGGCAGGAGAACATATGGAAAAAATCAAAAATCGCACGATCGGCAGGGTACTGGGAGGAATCGTGGGGCTGCTGCTGGGTTTCTTATTGATGTCCTTGCATATGCCCCTTGAAGCAATCGCAGTGGTATTGATCATTCTAAACATATTGACGGAGTTTTTTATGCCAGTCAATTATACCGTTGCTAATTTTTTTACCAATCCGCAAGTTCTGCTGTTAATGACCATCGGTACTAGTTTTACGCCGCTGAAATTGATCCCATTGCGTTTTTCAGGGGCATTGATCGGCAGCGTGCTGGCAATGCTGTTGATCTTTCTAATGGATTGGGCAGTAAAGCAAATGGAGCAAGCACTGGGAAATAAACCAGAAGACACGACGGATCAAACACAATAGAATGCACCATCATCGATAAGCAAGAGCAGCAGCTCTTGCTTTTTTTTGCCTTTGATCCTCTATCTAAACGTTATCTCCATCGGATAGGAAAAATAAGGGAAATATGAAATAATCGAGCAAAGGTTCCTATTTTGAAATAGAAGCGTTTACATTTTTGCATACTAAAGTGGCAGAAACATCTACTTTTTTTGTTGTAAGCGAAATCATATACTCAAATCAGAGAAGGAGAGAAAGTTGTGAAAAAAAGAATCGTAGATGTTTTGCATCGCCTGTTGGTGACTGATTATCCACTATCCATCGAGCAACTGGCAGAAGAGACCGCAGCCAGTGGGCGGACGATCCGCAATGATTTGAATGAGATCAACACGTTTCTTGCTGACTTACACATCGGACCGATCCAAACCCTTCGAGGAAAGGGCATCCTTTTGAAACTGACCTCGAAACAGCAAGCCATCGTTTGGCAGGCATTACACGCACAACAGTCGGAATATATGACCCGTGAAGAGCGTAGTTTTGATCTGCTGCTGCATCTGACATTTTCAAAAGAGATCCTGGTGTTGAATAAAAAAGAAGAAGCGTACCAGATATCAAAAAGCAGCATGGATGAAGACATGCGCCGTTTGCGGGCGGACATCAATAAATATGGCATTGAGATCATCAGCCTAGGAAAAAAAGGACTGCGGTTGAATGGATCGGAACGAGCGATTCGGACGATGATTTTTGACATCATCAATCAGCGGATCGGTAGGTTGCCACTTGATAAACAGACCCCAGATTTAGTCTTTACGAAATTGCTTTATCGCTATTTGCCGCAAAAAGAAATCAAACAGATCCAACTAGTGATGCAAGCAGTGTTGCCGCCAAATCAAAATGAGTTGTACAGTAGCCAAATCTTATTGTTTACCGCCATTTGGCTGATGCGTATCAGAATGAAGGAATTTATCACTCGCATGAACTGGTCTACTTCCAGCAATCAGCTCCAAGGGTCAGCCTATATCCAGGCGATCGCTGAAACCTTTTCGATCCAGCCACCAGAAATCGAAGTCAACTATCTTTCTTTCATCATCGAGTCACTGAACTTTAAAGATTTGTCCAATTCCATCGAATGGGCGCATGCGCAACTTTTGTCGCTGCAGCTGATTCAATTTGTGGAATGCCAAACCAAGATCCCTTTTAGTAAAAAGGAAGAAGAGCTGTTAGAGGGATTGTATAAACATATGGCCGCGCTGATCGTTCGAGCCAAGAGCGGCATTCAAGTACCCAATCCGATCAAAGAGACCGTTCGCAAAAATTATGGACAAATCTACCAAGCCGTCAAGGGCTTCGCCCCCACGATCGAAGAGATCGTCGGGCAACCACTATCAGAAGATGAATTGACATTTCTCGTGATCCATTTTTCTACAGCCCTAAGTTCATTGAACCACGAGATCATTACGAGCTATAAGGCGGTCGTTGTCTGTAACCATGGAATGGCAACCGGCAATCTGCTGGCAGCCAGCCTCAAGGAGAAGTTTCCGGAAGTAGAAGTTGCGGCAGTCTTGAATTCACAAGAAGTCAATTTGATTACAAAATTCGATGTAGATCTGGTTTTTTCAACCTATGAGATCGATTATCGAGAAAAGCCAGTATTACTGATCCCACCGATCATCAATGAAGAAAATCACCAAGTGATCCGCCGTTTCTTAAACAACAATGAACAATTCAAGCGGATCGCCTTTGACCAAAAAAATGCCACGCTGTTCTTCAATCAGTTGCTTACAGTGATTGAAGAAAGCGGCGGGACAGTCGATGCTGCCGCCTATCGCAAATTGACACACTTGTTTGAACAAAATCAATTAGCCATTAATGCAAGGGAGATTCAGCCAATGTTAAAAGATGTTTTATCCGCTAGTCATATTCAATTAAACGTTCCTGTTCAAAATTGGGAAGAAGCCATTGAACGCTCTGCGCAGCCGCTATTAAAAGAACAGATCATCGAAAAACGCTATATCGAGGCAATGGTTGCGGCGGTGGAGGAATACGGTCCTTATATCGTCATTGGCAAACATTTGGCGCTGGCGCATGCACGACCAGAAGATGGCGCCCAGCAGTTGGGTGTGAGTGTCCTCACCTTGGCGCCGCCAGTCGCATTTGGGAACCCAGAAATGGACCCCGTCAAAATCATTTTTTGCTTGGCTGCGGTGGACTCCTACTCTCATCTTGCCATCATGAAGGAATTGATCGAACTGATCAATGATGAAGAAAAAGTCACGCAGTTGCTGGCTTGCTCTACGATTGAAGCTTTTCAATCATTGCTATTTTCATAAAAAACAAGAAAAGGGGAAAAAATCATGAACAAATTATCGATCTTATTCGTATGCGGTGCAGGTCTTGGCAGCAGCTTTGCGGCTCAGATGTCAACAGAAGATGTCTTAACGAAATTAGGAGTGGAGGCGAAATTGGATCATGTCGATATCTCATCAGCGGTATCAATGAAACCAGACATCATCATTACGGCAGAGAATTTCCGAACGCAATTTGAAAAGTTTGCCTTGGACCCGACAACCGCAATCATTTATTTACGCAACATCGTTTCCAAACCAGAAATCGAAGAAAAAATCACTCCAGTATTAAAGGAAAAAGGCGCACTGTAAGGAAGAGGCATGACGAAGGGAGTTTGAAAAAATGGGCATCATCAATTTTATCATTGATAATATTTTAACGCAGGCATCGATCACGATCGCTTTGATCGCGATGTTAGGGCTGCTGCTTCAGAAAAAGTCAGCAGGTCAAGTCATTTCAGGAAGTTTGAAGACGCTATTGGGCTTCCAGGTTTTAAGCGCTGGTTCTAGCATCATCGTCGGTAGTCTGACCTATTTCGGCGAGATTTTCACAGAAGGATTCGACATGCAAGGCATAATTCCTTCCATCGAAGCCATCAACGGGCAAGCGATGAATGAGTTGGGCTTGGGTCGGGACATAGCGCTGACATTTTTAGCCATCTTTGTTTTTAATATTTTATTGGCACGCTTTACAAAATGGAAATATATCTTCTTAACGGGTCAAGCCATTTTATGGATGGCGACCATGACGACGGTCTTTGGCTATTTCGCTGGTTTACGCGGCGTTGTCTTGATTCTTGTCGGTGGGTTGATTGGGGCGATCTTTGCCGTAGCCATGCCAGCGATGGCTCAGCCCATCATCCGCAAAGTCACTGGGTCAGACGACATTGCTCTCGGACATTTCTGTACGATCGGCTACCTCTTTGAAGCAGGCGTTGCCTATCTGTTTGGAGAAAGAGGCGAGAAGAAAAAATCGATCGAAGACATCAAACTGCCACGTTCTTTTGAATTTTTACAAGATACCTATCTTTCTGTCATGGTCGTGATGGTTCCACTGTATATCGTGACGGTCTTGTTTGCTGGAGAAACCTTTGCTTCTACGCTCTCTGGTGATCAAAATTACATCATGTATGCCTTCTTGCAAGCCATTCAATTCGTGGTTGGGGTCTATGTTTTGCTAGCAGGCGTTCGGTTGCTCTTAGGCGAGATCGTCCCTGCGTTTCGTGGGATCGCCATGAAATTGGTGCCTGATGCAAAACCAGCACTCGATTGCCCAGTGTTCTTCCCATATAGCCCAAATGCAGTTATTTTAGGCTTCATTACTACAACGATTGGGACAGTCATCGCCATGTTCGTTTTACCAGTCTTTGGCTTGGCGATGATCTTGCCAGGGATGCTGACAAACTTCTTTGCAGGCGGCACCGCTGGGATCTTCGGCAATGCGGTCGGTGGACGTCGAGGGGCGATCATCGGAGGGATCTTTCACGGTTTCTTCATTACGTTATTGCCAGCCCTACTTGTAACGATCTTCAATCAAATGGGCTTTGTTAACGCTACGGCAACTGATGTGGATACCGTTACGGCAGCCTTGCTATATGCTTGGATCATCAGTCCCTTATTGAAAAACTTTTAATCGCTAGGAGGAAGACGCATGTTCTCTTTTTTCAAAAAAGAAAAAAAGCCCACAGAAACACCAGCGGTTCCTTTGACCGCTGAAGAAAGCCAAGAGGCAGAAGCGCTTATTGCAAATCTAGAAAGTCAGTTGCAAGCAGAAACCGACATCGACGAACAAGCAAAATTGTATGAAGCGTTAGGCTTGGCGCAGGCAAAACTTTCCCGCACAGAAGAAGCGATCGACGCATTGGAAAAAAGCTTGCAGGCGAAAAAATCGATCGGGGACGGCTACAAAAAACTGATGTCCCTATACAATGCTCAGCGTGCCGCCGCTGCACGAAACGGCGACGATGCAAAGATCGACTATTACATGGACAAAATGGAAGAAATGCGGCAAATCGCCAAACAACTTACGATCAGCGGCAATTAAACTAGACGAGGTGGAATCAAGGATGTATACAACATTAAAAGAAGTAACGAAAACAGCAGAAGCATTGAATTTTACAGTGGGGGCTTTTAATACCCATAATTTAGAAATGCTGCCAAGTATGCTGCGGGCAGCCAAAGAGATGGGCGCACCCATCATCATTCAAACAAGTATCGATACGGCGAAATACATCGGCTATGATGTCTTGGTCAATGTCGTCAAAACGATTGCCGATCACGAGCTAGTAGATGCTGTCTTGCATTTGGATCATGCCAGAGATTTCGATGAGATCAAAGCGGCGATTGATAGCGGCTATAGCTCGGTGATGTATGATGGCTCGCATTTGCCCTTCAAAGAAAACATTTTGAAGACGCGCGCAGTCGTCGAATACGCTCATGCTCATGGGGTGTCCGTCGAAGGAGAACTAGGAACGATCGGCGGCACAGAAGAAGGCATTCATGTGGAAGAAGACGATAAAGTCTTCACACGCCCAGAAGATGCGGTAGAATTTGTTGCTGCTACTGGCGTCGATGCGCTAGCCATCGCTATCGGAACCAATCACGGTCAATTCCGCTCAAAAACCGAAGTGAATGTTGAGTTATTGAAGGAGATCCATGCAGTCGTCGACGTGCCGCTAGTCATTCATGGAGGAACTGGCGTCAAAGAAGAAGATTATCCCGAATTGATCAATAACGGCATTCGCAAGTTTAATGTAGGTACTGAATTGTTGGTCAATTGGACGAAGATTGCGAAAGAAAGTTTTGGGGCAACGGAAGTCAACAAATCTTTGCGCCACAACGTGATCCCATCCAATGAAGCCATCAAAGAAATCGTCAAGCATAAGATCGGCCTTTTCATGAATACGAAAGCGCCGACTGCGATCGGCAAATAGATGGTACGCAAAAAGATGCTTGTTTTATTGGCAGGCAGCCCTGGAACTGGAAAAAGTTATTTACTGAACCTGTTGAAGACACGTTTTCCTGATCTTTTCGCTCTTACGCCAGATGAAATCAAAGAGTGCTATGCCGAATCCCTCGGCTTTGATTCATTGGCAGAAAAAGCCCAGATCGAAAAGCAGTATGTTTGGCCTTTTTACTATCAGGCATTGGGTTTGTACATGTCTTTAGGAAAACGCTTGGTGGTCTCGGAATACCCCTTTAGTGAAAAGCAGAAGCCCTTGCTGACTTTTCTCGCCCAAAGCTATGGCTATGACTGCTTGACCATACGTTTGACAGCTTCTTTTGAAACCTTATGGGAAAGACGTTACTTACGTGATCGAGCGGATGACCGCCATTTGAGTTTTATCATGGAACGGTACCATTACGGGGATGTACTGGAAGATAGACAAGCTGCAACCAACCATATAACCAAAGAAGCGTTTCGGCAAATCATCACTGATCGCCGTTATGATGACTTTCAGTTAGGAGCGCTTATCGAAGTCAATGTGGAAGATTACGAGCAAGTGGATTATCGCCCATTGATCGAGAGAATCGCTGAACAACTCAATGACTTAAATTAAAGAAAAACAGGCGCTACACCTGAAAAGGGCAGCGCCTGTTTTTTTTAGTCTAAACCCAAAAATTTCGAAGTTCCTTGGTTTTGGACTTGGAGGATTTCGGCTAATACTTTGGCATCAAATTGCCCCTCTTTATTGGCAGAATAGACATTGACCTTGAGCTGGTAGTCGGGCAAAGCATAATTTTCAAGACTTGCTTCAAGCTGCGCGACCGCTCGTTTCGAGAGTGGTTCACCGACGAGTTTTAATTCAAGGGATTGTTTCTGCTCATTAAGTGTTTGCTCCAGCAAATAATGTTCCCCCAGTTTGGCTTCTACAAAACGCTTGGCATGGTATTCCACGATGGTCGTTTGGATCGTCGTATAAACGAAGAAACTCCCAATGACCGTGATCGGTAAGGCAACCACGGCAAACTTCCACCATTTTTGGTGACGGAAATCCCCATACTGCAACAGCCAGATGGTAATGAACAAGGAAAAACAAATCAAAAAGGAATTGGTGAAAAAGAGTTGAGCGGATTCCCATGAAATCGAATAGTCTTTGATCGACAGCCCATAACCCGTTACACAAAGCGGCAAAATCAGGGACGTCCCGATGGAGACCCCGATAATGACATCGTTGTCGCGGCCCCTGACTTTGGCAAATGCCAGTGCTGAACCACCGATCAATGCGACGCAAATATCCCAAATCGTCGCAGACGTTTGGGTGATGATTTCAGGTGTTGTATCTTTGACTGGCGTGAGTAAGAAAAAGGCAAATGAGATGATTAGTACGATGATGACTTGGATGCTAAAGACCAGCAGTCCTTTTTTAACCAAACGTAAATGGGAAAGACCTAAACCAAAGCCGATCCCGTTGATCCCATTTAAAAGTGGCGAAATCAACATCGCCCCGATAATCGTTGTCGTAGAGTTGTAATTCAAACCAATCGAAGCAATCAGCGTTGCACAAACTAAAAGTGCATAGACGAGCATCGTTTGGTCCATATCTTTTTGAATTTTTCCAATCAATTGTTCTTTGGAAACTAAATCAGGCGTTAAGTTCACCTTCATCATCCTTTCTGAGAAAAATCATTCTACTCTTTTCATTGTCCCTTAAATCGACTGATTTTACAAAAATCTGCGTTTATTAGGCGTTGGCAGCCATGAGAATTCAAGGATTGGGTTGCCAATCTTTTGCAAAACAGCCGATTTCCTCTAGAATAAGAAGCATAACAGAGAAATGGAAAAGGCGGGGAATGGATGAAAGATTATTTTGCGCAATACAAACGCCTGTTATCGATCGCTGAAGCAGGTTTGTACTATGGCAAAGATGTGTACGATAAGGAACGTTACCAAGAGATCAAAGAGTTGGCATTGCATTTGATGAGTACCGTCGTGGATCAAGACGCAGCTGCGTTGACCCTTTTAACAGAAAAAAATGAGGGCTATCCTACGCCCAAAGTCGATGTACGAGCATTGATCCAAAAAGACGAAAAAATCTTGCTGGTGGAAGACAGCCTGACGAAAGAATGGTCACTGCCAGGAGGCTATGCAGAAATTGGCTTGACGCCACGGGAAAACATAAAAAAAGAAGTGCTGGAAGAAACTGGCTTGCTCGTTGAGGTCAAGGAGCTGCGAGCAATTTTTGATACGAATCTAAGACCAGACATTCCGCAAGTGTTTCAATACTATAAGCTGGTCTTTGCCTGTGATGTTTTGGCAGGAGATTTTATCAAAAATAGTGAAACCTCTAACAGCGATTACTTTTCGTTGAAGGAGCTGCCGAAGCTTTCCATCAAGCGCACCACCAAGGAACAGTTGGAGCAATTGGTGAATGAGAAGTCGTTACACGTTGATTAGAAACAGCTAAGGGTAAGATGTTGGAAAAAGCGTTTTATTGGTTTTTTTAACTGGATAATATTTACTTGCAGATAAAGTTGGTTTATGATTGATTTCGTCGTTTTCATTATAAAAAATCAAGCAATGGCGACACCTTTGCTTGATTGCTGGAGGAGTAAAAATGAAGAATCAAATCAATTCCTTTTTTGGGCTGGATGCCTTACAAACAACGGTCAAACGAGAAATCTTAGCTGGTTTTACCACCTTTATCTCGATGGCCTATATTTTATTCGTCAATCCAACGGTCCTTGGGGCATCTGGGATGGACGAAGGTGCCGTCTTTACGGCAACGGCGTTAGCCAGCGCATTGGGCTGTATTTTGATGGGGGTTTTAGCAAAATACCCGATCGCTACGGCACCCGCATTAGGGATCAACGCCTTCTTTTCTTATTCAGTCTGTATTGGAATGGGGGTTCCATGGCAAACAGCATTAGCGGGTGTGTTTGTGGCATCACTGATTTTCATCGTGATCACGATCTTCAAATTACGGGAGCTGATCATTGATGCGATCCCTGCTGATTTAAAATACGCCATCTCTGGCGGGATCGGTCTGTTCATCGCCTTTTTGGGATTGAGCGAAGGCGGGATCATCGTTTCCGATGATTCGACCCTTGTGGCACTAGGCTCATTGAGTGTCGGTACGACGTGGCTGACGATTTTTGGTTTAGTGATCACTGCCGTCTTGATGGTTCGCAGAGTTCCTGGTGGAATTTTTATTGGGATGGCCGCAACAACTGTTTTAGGTCTTTTGACTGGCTTGATCCAAGCACCATCCAGTATCGTTTCTGCTGCACCAAGTATTTCTTCCACATTCTTAGTGGCGCTAAACCATGTAGGAGACATCAACTCCCTGCAAATGTGGGTCGTAGTACTGACTTTCTTACTCGTCACTTTCTTTGATACTGCAGGCACCTTGGTGGGACTTGCCAATCAAGCGGGCTTTATGAAAGACAACAAAATGCCGCGGGTCGGCAAAGCACTTGCTTCTGACTCCACCGCCATGCTCGCTGGTTCTTTATTAGGGACCTCACCAGTAGGCGCATATGTGGAATCCTCCGCTGGGATCGCTGTGGGCGGTCGTTCTGGCTTGACTGCCGTGACGACTGGAGTTTTCTTCTTGTTCGGCTTGTTCTTTTCACCATTGCTATCCGTTGTTACTTCCCAAGTGACGGCACCAGCTCTGATCGTCGTAGGTGTGCTGATGGCACAATCGCTGCGAGAAATCAAATGGCACGAAATGGAAATCGCAATCCCAGCCTTCTTGATTCTACTAGGCATGCCGTTGACCTACAGCATCTCCGATGGGATCGCCTTGGGCTTCATCTTTTACCCAATCACCATGTTAGCAGCCAAACGCGGCAAAGAAGTCTCACCAATCATGTACGGCTTGTTCTTTGTCTTTCTTGGGTTTATGTGGATTTTGAATGTGTGAGAGAGACGTTTTAATGTAAACTTAGTATAGGATTTCAAGTAATAAAAAACCAGTTAAGCGTGGCTTAGCTGGTTTTTTATTATATGTCGCTTGCTATAAAAATGTTCAGAATTGAATAAGGATTTACTATCCGTGGTTTATATGCCGACAAATCATGATGTTGCAAGGTTTCCCATCTTTGAATAGCTGAAAGAAATATATTATATGGTTCAGAAGTATTGAAGAACTTTTAGAGAATGTGGAAGATATTATTTGTTAATAGGATTGTGATTTGATGGGAGATATTGCGAAGGAAGCTTTAGAAAATGGCTACCTAGGAAAAATATCTAAAAAATCGAAGGATGTATATTGATTATTTTTCATTAGGAAGGGGGATGGAGAGTGAAGGGAACTATTTGATTACTTCTCATTTTATATTTGAGTATTTTAGTTAAATGTTAATTTATTCGCTTTTTTGTATTTTAAAGATTTAGAACAATTTTAGTGAAATGATAATGTTAGGGGGTGTTAGGATGATAGAAAGTGTAAAATTCACAAAACCGCTGCATATGAGAGTCTTGTTGAAATAAAACCGAAAAGTTAAGTTTTGTATATGGAAGTATCGGAAGTGGCAAAAAACCACTATTTCTAAATAGTTCGATTCTTGATAGCATCTTAGGAATCTTCTGTCATATCCAGCAACTCTGATAATGTTAAAATTTTGGTATACAACAAGCAATTGGTGATTCTTCCAGATATCCCAACGACATGAACAGTATCGAATGTTCAATTTTGATCAATCGATTAACTGAATAAAGAAATGAAAGAAGAACAACTTTCACAGTTTGAATTTACGATTGAGAAGTCAAATAATTGGTATATTTGTAAGTAAGATAAATCTAAAAACAAGAATATTTTTGAACAAACTTTTTTTGCCTTTAGTGGCTGGATTGTCTTTTTTTGAATGAGCAATAGATTTAAGTATTATACAAAGTATTTGCCAATTAATATGTAGTCATATTGTTACTATATAGTGTCGCTATTGAATAGATGAAACTTTATGTTATTATATCC
>OBXF01000234.1_pt1 | contig 63606 bp, 55 predicted proteins | sample 1495371 | NCBI WGS metagenome assembly OBXF01 (sample SAMEA2580143, study PRJEB22360) | human gut metagenome | biome: human gut; feature: human-associated habitat; material: faeces | place: Denmark | collected 2008/2010 | reverse complement strand
AGCATCCTGTACCTCCAAATACATATTATATATAGTATACTAGAATAATGACAAGTCTCCAAAAGAAAAACTTAAAAAAAGGCGTGGAATCCTTATTTTTTTTCATTTTTTGCCAAATAATGAGAGTTTGTCTTCTTTAAGTTTTTTTCGGGATTTTAATTTTTGTTGAGAATTACTAAAAAGTCGAGTATAATTTTTTAGAATTGGATATTTAAAACTCTTAACAATTCATGGAAAGGGATATTCATGCATACATTTGTTATTTGCGCTTATAAAGAGTCTTCTTTTTTAGAAGAATGTATACTTTCTTGTTTAAATCAGACGAGTCTGAAAAAAGGAAAGTCCAAGCTGATTTTGTACACAAGTACACCAAATACTTATATAACAGAGATTGCCAACTCTTATGAGATACCTATGTTTACTAGTTCAGGCGGAAGTATCGGACGAGATTGGAACAATGCATTGTCTTTTGTTGATACGCCATATGCGACGATCGTTCATCAAGACGACATCTATTTAAAAGAGTATGGTGAAAGCGTCATTGATGCGTTCGAAAATAATAATCAAACAAGTATTGTGTTTACGGATTATAAGGAAATCGATCAAGAAAGTCAAATCAGAAAAAGATCAATAAATCTTAAAATTAAAACGTTCGGTTTAAAAACAATGGGGTTATTACAATCAAAGTGGTATCAAAGGCGCATATATGCGTTTGGGAACTTTATTTGTTGTCCAGCTGTTTCATATAATTTGCGGGTGCTCAATGACTTCAAATTTAATGAACAGATGCGAATGGCAGTAGATTGGGATGCATGGGAACGAATCATGAAGCGACCGGAAAACATTTGTTACATCTCAAAAAATGCAATGTATCATAGAATTCACGAAGAATCTGAAACAACTGCAACAACCCTGGATAAAACGAGAGAAGCAGAAGAATTGGAAATGTACAAACGTTATTGGGGGAAAACTATTGCTTCTTTTCTCATGAAATTTTACGTGAAAAATCAAAAAAGCAATCAATTATAAGAAAAGTTAGGGTGTAAATCGTGAATCCAAGAATTTTACTGATTATTCCAGCATATAATGAAGCAGAAGGTATTGTCCAAGTAATCGACAAGGTACTCGAGTATAGAAAAAAAACACCATATAATTTAGATTATCTTGTTATCAATGATGGGTCTACAGACAATGAGGAAGCGGTATTATTGGAAAACAATATTCATCATGTCGAGTTGGTGAACAATTTAGGTATTGGAGGAGCTGTGCAGACGGGATATCTGTATGCATTAGAACACGATTATGATATCGCGATTCAATATGATGGCGATGGACAGCACGATATTGAAAGTTTAAGTCAGTTGGTTGAACCGATTATCAATAATCAGGCTGATTTTACCGTCGGATCCAGATTTGTAGAAGACAGCACGTCGACGTTTAAATCTACTGGTGCAAGACAATTAGGAATCAAGCTTCTTTCAGGACTTATTTACCTTCTGACAAAAATGCGCGTCAAAGATGTAACGAGTGGTTTCAGAGCAGGAAACCGGCAAGTAATCAGACAATTTGCCCATCGATATCCGAGCCAGTATCCGGAACCTGAAAGCTACATGCATTTAGTAGCCAAAAACATCCGGGTGAAAGAGATTGGGGTAAACATGTTCGAAAGAACGACTGGTCGCTCGAGTATTCATTTTTTCGACTCGGCAGCGTATATGGTTAATGTCTCTTTGGCTATTCTGATTGCATCTTTGATTAAAAAGGAGGAATCCTAATGCCGGTTCAATTACAAATTATTGCTATTTTTTTAGCATTTGCTTTTTTTGTCTTAACTGTTTATTTGATTCGTAAAGATCATGCAGAAGTACGTCAAATGAACAAATGGCTTTTACTGGGAATAATAATGTTGATCGGTGCATTATTTCCCAAAGTAGGGACGACGATCGCCCACTTTCTAGGGATCACTACACTCACTTCTTTAGCATTATATAGTTTAACAGCCTTTTTATTGTTTATCACTTTAACAACTAGTATTGCATTGATAAATACGCAAAGACAAGTCAAAACATTAACACAAGAGTTATCTTTTTTGAAAAAAGAAATTAGAGAAATGAAAGAAGGAGAAAAATGAAGGGCATTTATTTTTCCCAAGACTTGACCCATGCTGGTGGAATTCAAAAGAAGATCAATCGACAAATTGAAGAGTTTGAAAAAAATGGTTTTTCCATGAAACCCTTAATAAACCCAAAAAGGAATATAGGTCATCTGTTTATAAACCTAGTTCCTTTTTTTTCAAGACAGTTTTTTTTAAAAGAGAAAATAAATTGGCAAGAGTACGACTTTGTTTACATTAGAAAAAGTGCGGTTTTTGATAAAAGTGTTATCGATTTATTAAAGAAAATCAAGACAATGAATCCATCGATTATTGTCTTATTAGAAATTCCAACATATCCTTATATGAACGAATTTAAAGGAATTGTAAAATGGGACATTCAAGCCAAAGAACATCTCTGGACACCATATTTAAAACACTACGTTGATCGAGTTCTGACTTTTTCGGATGATGAAAAAATTTTTGATATACCATGTATCAATCTTTCGAATGCGTACGACTTTGCTAGTCCGATTGAAGGTAGTAATGAGGGAGATGGTGCAATCCGATTACTAGGGGTCGCAGCACTTTGTTTCTACCATGGATATGATCGCGTCATTCAGGGACTGCACGAATACTATAATTCATCTGATGCTAAGAGAAACGTCATGTTCACTTTAGTCGGGGATGGTCCTGTCTTAAAGGACTATAAAAAGCTGGTCTCTGATTACCACTTAGAAGAAAAAGTGAAGTTATTAGGCAGAGTAGAATTTTCTCAATTGGATCAGTTTTATCAGAATGCAGATATTGGGATTGACTCTTTAGCCCGTCATCGATCTGGAGTGACTTATAATAGTAGTTTAAAAGGAAAAGAGTATTTGGCGAAAGGGTTACCGATTGTTTCTGGAGTGAAAACTGATTTGGATAATTGTGATCTTCCGTTTTATTATCGTGTACCGAGCGATGATACACCAATCGATATTCCAAGCTTAATTGAGTGGTACGATTCAATGCTTGAAAATTCTTCAAAAAAGGAATTAAGCGCAGCTATTTTTCAATATGGTCTTAGTCATTTTACTTTTGAAAAAACCTTTAAGCCTGTAATTGACTATTTGAGGAGTACAAAATAATGGATGAGAAAATCAGTATAATAATTCCAATGTATAACGGAGAGAAATATATAGGTGAATGTCTCAATAGTCTTATGAATCAAACCTATAAAAACATCGAGATCATCGTTCTTGATGATGGCTCAACAGACGATTCAATAGAGGTAGGTAATGAAGTCATAAACAAAAACACATCCAGAGTTATTCGATTAGTTAGCAAGAGTAACGGTGGCCAATCAAGCGTTAGAAACGCTGGGCTTTTGAATGTCAGTGGCAAATTTATTACATTCATTGACTGCGATGATTTTGTTACACCGATTTATTGTGAAGAATTGATGCGTGCGATTAAAACATGTGATGTTCAAGTTGCTATGTGCAAGTTTACCAAAGAAGAAACCGAGTTGAACTTATCTGTGGTTAATCCTCCCAAAATTGTTGAAGGGACATCTTTACAATTAATTGAGGAATTATACGATTCTGATTTTCCTGCGGGTTCTCCAACTATCAAACTTTATGCCGTGGAACTGTTCAAAGATGTTGCGTTCACTGAAGGAATTATTTATGAGGACGGGCTGTTTTTCTATGAAATGATTGATAGTAAAAGCTATTATTATCGAACAACAGAAAATTCAACTTTAACGAGTAAAATAAGCAAGAAGAATTTTGATGTTATAAAGAAAAACAGATTAACTGAGAACTTTTTAGAGAAATATCCAGAAGCATTAGGGCAATTCTATCAAAAATACGCAATCTGAATGATTGTATTGCTGTAAAATGTATTTATGATAAAACCCCGTTTTTTGTCAATTGATAAGAGAAATCTTATCAATTTATCAAGAATATGTAAAAGAGCATACCTCAAGACAGCTTCTCTATAAAAATTATTTTCTCTATAAATCATACTCACTGAAGTGAGTATGATTTATAGGAATAAAGAAAATGGGAAAAATGTATTTTCGCAAGAATATTAAAACATCGTATAGTAGCTTAGGAAGTAGGATCAGTGAAATGAAGAAAACAATAGGAATCTTAATTCTAAATTATTTAGCTTTTCAAGATACAATTGAATGTGTGGAATCTTTAATGAATCAAACCTTTAAAAAGATAGATATCCTAATCGTAGATAATGATTCACCAAACGATTCATTTAAACGTTTATCAGATAACTTTGAAGATTCAGAGCAGGTTACAGTTGTAAAGATGAAAGAAAATCTTGGTTTTGCAAGAGGAAATAATTTTGGTCTATCACTTTTTAGAAAGAAAGGAATTGAAAGAGTCCTGGTTATAAATGGTGACACTCTCCTTGAAGATAGAACTTATTTAGAAAAACTAGCTTCAATATCGTACAATGAGGATATTGGCATGATTGGTACAAAAATTATCACCAGAGACGGAAAGAACCAAAATACGCTAAATGTCAATCTAAAAAAGAAAGCGGATTTGGTTTTCCATAGAATGATATTGTTATTGTTGGAAAGTTCATTGCGTTTAAATATCTATCCGCACCTTAAGAAATTGATGACGCTTCGGGACAACGCGTATCAATCAGTTTCTTTTTCGGTAGAAACCCAGGAAATACTAGATCCTTACGAGAAGACACTGCATGGTGCGGCAATCTTTTTTACGGAAAATTATTTGAGATATTATATTGGATTTTATCCGGAAACATTTCTTTATAATGAAGAAGATTATTTGGCAATCCTTTGTCAGCGGCTTGGATACAAACAACTGTATATACCATCGTTGAGCATTTACCATAAAGAAGATGCTTCGAGCGACCTATTATATAATGACAATCTGAAGAAGTCATATCTTTTTAAGTTGAAAAATGTAAAAAAGAACTTATCATTAATGAGCGGATTTTTTTCGTTATCAAATGAAGACTTAAAGAGAAGGATGAGTATTTAGATGAGAAATGCTTTTAGATCAGGTATGATTTTTACAGCAATCGGACAGTATAGCAATGTTTTGATCCAATTGCTGATAAACGTTGTACTGTCAAGATTAATACCAGTTGAAGAATTTGGGGTGGTAGCGAATGTTCAAGTTTTCCTAGTATTTTTCCAAATGTTTGTGACAGCTGGCCTAGGTCCGGCAATCATTCAGAACAAAGAGATGAAGGAAGAAGATTATGGCATAGTTTTTAACTATACAGTTCTGTTTGCGTTTCTGTTAGCTGTCGGTTTTGGGTTGTTCGGCCATTTTGTTGCGATTATCTATAATAATTCTATCTATAAATCGCTATTTTGGTTTATGTCGATCATTGTATTCTCAGAAGGAATGAACGTTGTACCAACGGCAATTTTAAATAAAGAATTGAGATTTCGAACCCTTAATTTGAGGCTCTTGTTCTGTAATCTTTTTGGTGCAATCTTTGGTATTGCCTCAGCTTTTGCTGGCTTTGGCGTTTATGCATTGATTTTAAGTGCCGCTATTCCTGCAATTGCTACGCTGTTTGCTAATTTTGCTGTAGTTAAGATCAAGTACACAAAAAGTTTAGACCCGCAACCTTTTAAAGTACTATGGTCATTCGCAAAAAACCAATTAGGTTTTACAATATTAAATTATTTTTCCCGTAATTCAGATAATTTACTAATTGGACGATTTTTAGGTCCCGTGCCCTTAGCAAATTATCAAAAGAGTTATCAAATGATTACTATGCCCAATACGGTATTTTTAGGTATTATTTCCCCAGTTCTGCAACCTGTTTTGTCACACCATCAAGATGATGTGAAGTTGATACGAGAAACGTTTTTAAAAATTGTCCATGTCCTAGGATTAATCGCATTTCCATTAACTATTTTTATGGTAATGAATGCTGAGGAAATAATCCTATTTCTCTTTGGTTCTCGCTGGTATGCCGCTGTCGTTCCTTTTTCAATATTGGCATTTAGTATATGGGCGCAGATGCTTACTTCTGCAACTGGAAGCATATTTATGGCAAGAAACCATTCAAAAACATTATTGAAAACGGGAATGATTTCAACTTTTTTGATTCTTAGTTTAACATTGGTTGGAATCAATTTCTCGAAGATAACTTATGTGGCTGCCTTTGTTTGTGCAGCGTATATCTTAAATTTTTTCACCTCCTACTGGATTTTAATGACAAAAGTCTTAGAAGGAAAACTTTCAGATGTTTTGAAGCAGCTGATCAGCCCAGTATGTATCAGTGTCGTTTTAGCAGCTGCTCTCTTTTTGTTCGATCATCTCATCACGATCGACACGAACTATTTCGTCTTACTGGTAATCAAAGGTATTTTATGGTTAATTCTATTGGTTTCATGTTTGTTGATTACAGGGGAAGTCAAAAAAATAAAATCTGTCTTTTAGATTTGCTATACTCAAGAAAATCTTGTGGTATTCAAATAAAAAATCGCATCTAATTAAAAAGGAGTGAGTAATTCATATGAAAAAAAGGTTGGCTAATTTCTTTCTGGTTCTAGTAATCCTTACGAGCAGTTTCAGTCCAATCATTGGACTTGCTGAAACGAACGTTGTAGGACAAGAAATGACAAGTAACGCTTCAGAGAGTTTGACAAATGAGCAAACCAGCAGTACTGATTCAAATTATCAAAGCGAATCTACAGAAACGACGGAAATGTCGGATAGTACTTCTACAACAAATAGTGAAAGTACAAGTTCAACTTCAGTAAGTGACTCAAGTACGCAAGATATAACAGAATCATCTTCAAGTACGTTTGATTCTACGACAGAGCAGACGACGTCTTCTTCCAGTGAAGAGGATGATATTGAATTAAAATCCGCAAAAGGTTTACCCAACTTGAAACTAATGGTACATATACAAACAGATGGGGAAACACAAGTACCACCAGCTAGTAATGTTACTGGTGGTACAGTTGGACAGGCGAAGCGCTTGGAGGGAATGTCGCTCGCTATTGATCCAGACAGCACAGAACTGAAAGGTAGTATCGTTTATTCCACGCATGTTCAAACTTATGGCTGGGATTTAGGCGAAAAAAGAGATGGCGAATTTTCTGGAACGATTGGTGAAGCTAAGCGCCTTGAGGCAGTCAAAATTAATTTGACCGATGAGTTAGCGGAGGACTATGATATTTATTACCGCGTCCATTCACAAACGTTTGGTTGGCTTGGATGGGCGAAAAACGGGAATGAAGCGGGTACTTCTGGATTTGCTAAAAGACTAGAATCTATCCAAATTCAGCTAGTGGAAAAAGGTAGTCCAGCACCCGGGAGCACTGATAAACCTTATGTTTCAACTGACAATGTAACCCAACCTTCGCTTCATTTATCTTCGCATGTTCAAACTTACGGATGGCAAGACTCCCAATCGAGCGGTCTTGTTTCTGGAGGTGTTACTGGAGAAGCAAAGAGACTAGAAGCGATTCAGCTTCGTTTAGATAATAATATTTATGATGGAGATATCGAATACCGTGCACATGTTCAGAGTTATGGTTGGCAATCCTACCAAACGAATGGTGCAATTGCAGGTACAACAAATGAAGCTAAACGGATAGAAGCGATTCAGATCCGCTTGACAGGAACCTTGTCTCAATTATTTGATGTCTATTATCGGGTTCACATTCAATCGTTTGGCTGGTTAGGGTGGGCGAAAAACGATCAAATGTCGGGAAGTGTCGCGCTCTCACGAAGAGTAGAAGCAATTGAAGTTCAACTTGTGCAAAAAGGAACGGCGCCGCCAGGAGATAGTACGATGCCGTTTATCTCCTACGAAACAATTGAAACACCAAGTATTCATTTGAGTGCACATGTTCAGACTTTTGGATGGTCGACGACGATTAATCCGGGCCAAGCGAGTATTGGAACAGTTGGTCAGGCAAAACGACTGGAAGCAATCCAGCTAAGTTTAGAAAACTCACCAGTTACAGGTGGAATAGAATATCGTACGCATGTCCAAACCTATGGTTGGCAAGGGTATCAATCTAATGGGAGTACAGCCGGTACAACAGGTGAGGCGAAACGGATCGAAGCACTCCAAATTCGACTGACCGGCAATATCTCATTGCTTTATGATATTTATTATCGAGTGCATTCCCAGACTTATGGTTGGCTTGATTGGGCTCGAAATGATCAGCGGGCTGGAACGAGTTCGTTAGCAAAACGTGTTGAGTCTCTCGAAATAAAACTTGTGCCTAAAAATCAACCGGCACCAGGATCGACAACCAAACCGTATATCGAAATGCAAGAGTTTCTATTTGTAATGGGACACGGAGGGATTGACCCGGGAGCAGTGGGAAGCGGGACAAATGAGCGAGACTTTACAAGAAATGAATTGCTTCCATATTTGCGGAAGTATGCCAATCAATTGAAAGAAAGCAGAATTAATTTTTATGATGTGTCACGCGATATGTTTACTGACACTCGAAACGGACAAGGAGCACACCTTGTAAGTAATGCAATCACTTCAGTTACAGAATTTCATCTAGATAGCGGAGGTATCGGAGCTTCTGGGGGGCACGTCATAGTGAGACCAGGGGGATCCAATTCAGTTAATATCGGGCTAGCGAATACCATTCGGACCTATGTCGGCTGGCATCCTTCATTTGTTAATTCGAATGGGTTGAGTTTTAGACAAGACTTATTGAATTTAAATATTTTCAGATCTAGAGGGATTGAGTATCGCTTAATGGAACTTGGCTTTATCTCCAATCCTTCAGATGTTGCGAGAATAAGAAACAATTTGGACAATATCGCAAAAAACATTGTGCAAAACGTGACCGGTGAAAAATTATAAAAGTTTTAAATGAGCAGAATGCTTAAGTAAAAAAAAGAATGTCATTTCTTTCTGATGAGTTTTCATGTATAATGATACAAGTCAAAAAGAAGAAATTAAGGAGGAGTTGTTTTGTCTAAACAACATCCAGAAGATTCTTTTAAAGAGAAAGTTATGGAGTCTTTAAAAGAATCAAGTTCAAAAAAAGAATCGACATCTGAACACAGCTTCTTGGATGACGATTCTGTGGGATCTCGTAGTAATCATCTAAATAAGAGTAAACATATAGAAGAGAAACAAAATCATTCTGCTTCTTCAGAAAGTTTGCAAGAAACTGTTTCTGAAAAAAACCAACGCAGATTGCAGCGCAGCAAGGAAGACAAAATAGTTAATAAAATCGTGTTGATTGTTGTTCTTGTTTTCTTAGTAATCGGCGGAATATAGCTGTGTTCAGCTTATCGATATGTTACTTCAAGTTTGCAGCCATTAGATCCCGATGATACTGAGAAGGTGACGATTGTTATTCCAAGCGGTTCTTCGAATAAAGCAATTGGTGAGATCTTAGAGGATGAGAACATTATCAAAAGTGGAATGATTTTTAATTATTACACAAAATTTAATAATCTGACGGGCTTTCAAGCAGGAACATATCATTTTTCACCAAATATGACACTGGAAGCGATAAGTGAGCAGTTGCAAAATGGCGAAGGCTCGGTCACCTCTGATGCAAAAGTGACGATTCCAGAAGGATTTGATGTTGATCAAATCGGTGATGCTCTAGCGGAAGCAACGAATATCTCGAAAGACGATTTCTTAGCTTTGATGGAAAGTGACGAGTTCTTTGAAAAAATGAAAGAAACCTATCCTGAGCTTTTAGCAAGTGCCGGCGATGCGCAAGGTGTGCGTTACCGACTAGAAGGATACTTGTTCCCAGCAACTTACGACTACTATACAGGGAATACCCTAGAAGAAGTCGTTACCCAAATGGTGGATAAATCAAATTCAGTCTTGTCAAAATATTTCGATCAAATCGCTCAAAAAGAAATGACGGTTCAAGAAGTCCTTACTTTGGCATCACTTGTTGAAAAAGAGGGCAGTAAGCTAGAAGATCGTAAAAATATCGCACAGGTATTCTTCAATCGTTTAGCGATTGATATGCCGCTGCAATCGGATATTTCGATTCTATACGCGTTAGGTGAGCACAAAGAGCTAGTTACTTATGAGGACACTCAAGTTGACTCTCCTTTTAATCTTTATGTGCATACCGGATATGGACCAGGACCATTCAATAATCCAAGTGAAGAAGCGATCCAAGCGGTCTTAGATCCAACACCGAACAACTACTATTATTTCGTTGCTGATATTCATACCCAAGAAGTTTACTTTGCGGAAACCTATGAACAGCATATGCAATTAGTGGAACAATATGTAAACAATACCTCAAATTAAATTTTCATAGGTTTATAGTTTACATTTAAAAAAAAGCATGGTAATCTTTTGTGGACTCATCGCAAAAGATTACCTTTTGCGATTTATTAGAAGTTACTAAAAGGAGAAAAGAACTATGGTAGAAAAAGTTTACCCAATGACACTTGAAGGAAAAGAAAAGCTAGAACAAGAATTAGAAGAATTGAAAACGGTAAAACGCGGCGAAATCATTGAACGTATCAAGGTAGCCCGCAGTTTTGGCGATTTATCCGAAAACTCAGAGTATGAGTCTGCTAAAGATGAACAAGCGTTTGTCGAAGGCCGAATCACTACTTTAGAAAATATGATTCGTTTTGCAGAGATCATTGATAATGAGGGTGTAGACTCTGATGAAGTTTCCATCGGAAAAACAGTGATTTTTGTTGAGTTGCCTGATGGTGACGAAGAAGAGTACATGATCGTCGGTAGTGCTGAAGCAGATCCGTTTTCTGGTAAAATTTCCAATGATTCACCAATCGCTCGTGCCTTGATTGGCAAAAAAGTCAATGATGAAGTGACGATTTCAACGCCAGGCGGAGATATGCAAGTAAGAATCACAGAAGTAAAGAAAAGCTAATTGCTTGATCACTCGATCAATCTAGTTGACCCTGTTGTTCATTCTCCTTTAGGGAATTTGATCAAACAGGGTCTTTTTTCGGACCAGCGACGGATGGACAAACCATTTTTTTCAGGTATGATAGAGTAGAATTACTAGGAGGAGGAGCTTGAATGAAAAGTCCTTGGCGTTTTTTCTTTATTGTTGAAGCGCTCTTACTGCTTTTTGCGGTATGGCAAATTTTATCTAATCCGCCATTATTATTTTTATTAATACTTGGTGTGACGTGCTTGGTTCTTGTGAACCGAAGTGAGCGCAAGAGCAATTTTAAAAATTTCTTGATGGTCTCAAGTTCCATTGCTATTTTGATCAGTTTGTTAAATAGTCCAGCACTGTGGCTGATGCTGATTTTTGCGATTTTATTTATTGGTTTAAAAGGAGTCGAAATTACCGGAATCGACTTAACTAAAAATTCATTCTGGCGCAAAAAACAAATGATTATCGTTGAAACTGAAGAACCCAAAGCTGATCATCCACTGAAACAAAAGCAGCAATGGTTAGGCAATGAACGGATCGGCAGTCAAGTCTATGAATGGGACGATATCAATTTAGATATCTTGACGGGAGACACTTTCATCGATCTAGGCAACACTTTATTGCCTAAGAAAGAAAACGTCGTGATCGTACGAAAAGGTTTTGGCAGAACTCGTATTTTAGTGCCTGCTGGTATAGCAATCAAATTAGAGCACAGTACTTTTATTGGCTCCGTTATCTTTGAAGGCGAAGAAACGAGCTTGAAAAATGAAAAAGTGACGATCTACAGCCCGGATTATGGCGAAAATAGTCGGCGTTTGAAAATCTTGACGAATACCCTTGTTGGTGATGTTGAGGTGATTCGGGTATGATCGGGAAATTTTCAAGAGGCATGATCGCTTTTTATGCAGGATTAGCAAGTTTTTTCACCATGATTTTGATGCTGTTTTCCTATTTGTATGCCAGTGGGAAAAATAATTGGCTGATAGAAGTCTTTCAAATCAAGCTCTTCTTTATCCCAATCGTCTTTCACTTACTTGTAATATCTGCATTGATTGCGTTAGCTGTCTTTTTACTGATTTCTTTTTTTCGCAACCGTCAATACGGTCCGGTGGAAGAAAAGTTAAGACTGTTAGCCAGCGGCTATATCGATAGCCCTTTATTAGAAACAAAAATCCCCCATGCGTCTGAAAACCATTTGATTGCGAATGTGGATCGTGATATTGCCAGTATCCAATCGAAGATGAAACAGATGTCGATGGAATTACAGCAATTGAATGCGAAACCGCAGTTTGTTGATGGTCAGACGAAAGAAGAGATTTTAGAAGCAGAAAGGCAGCGTCTGGCTCGTGAATTGCACGACTCTGTTTCTCAACAGCTGTTTGCCGCCATGATGATGATGTCAGCACTAAATGAGCAAGCGATTCGAACAGATGCGCCAGAAAGCCAAAAGAAACAGTTAGCTATGGTCACAGACATTATCAATGCTTCGCAATCTGAAATGCGGGCGCTCTTGCTTCATCTACGACCTGTTACTTTGGAAGGGAAGAGTCTAAAGCAAGGAATCGAGCAATTGTTAAAAGAATTAGAGACCAAAATCAAAATTCTATTGACTTGGGATATTGAAGACTTTACGATGCCTAGTTCGATTGAAGATCAACTCTTTCGTGTGATCCAAGAACTCTTGTCTAATACACTGCGTCACGCCAAGGCCAATGAGTTGGAAGTTTACTTGCATCGTATTGATAATAACGTGTTATTGCGGGTGATCGATGACGGTGTTGGCTTTGATCCACAAGATCAAAAGGCTGGCAGCTATGGCTTGATGAATATCCGAGAACGGGTAAGTGCCGTTGGCGGAACGTTGAAAATTATTAGTTTTAAAAATCAAGGAACCAGTATTGAAATCAAAGTTCCACTGTTGAAGGAGGCATAACGTATGATTAAAGTGTTGTTAGTTGATGACCATGAAATGGTTCGTCTGGGGGTCTCTTCTTATCTATCGATTCAAGACGATATAGAAGTAATTGGGGAAGCGGAAAATGGTCGAGTCGGGTATGAAAAGGCATTGGAATTACGTCCAGATGTGATTTTGATGGATTTGGTGATGGATGAAATGGATGGGATCGAATCTACGAAATTGATTTTAAATGATTGGCCCGAAGCAAAAATCATTATTGTCACTAGTTTTATTGATGACGAAAAAGTCTATCCTGCAATAGAAGCGGGGGCGGCAGGTTACCTGTTAAAAACGTCTACTGCTCATGAGATTGCGGAAGCCATTCGTGCAACCCAGCGAGGAGAGCGGGTCTTAGAACCCGAAGTCACCACGAAAATGATGGATCGTTTGACGAATCGGACACCGATCCTGCATGAAGATTTGACCAATCGGGAACAAGAAGTGTTACTGTTGATCGCCGAAGGAAAGAGCAACCAAGAGATTGCGGATGCACTCTTCATTACGCTGAAAACAGTGAAGACACATGTGTCAAATATCTTATCAAAATTAGAAGTAGAAGATCGTACACAAGCCACGATATATGCTTTTAAACATGGCTTGATAAAATAAAATCTTAATAATCATACCTCCTCATGGCAAGCAGGGGAGGTTTTTGTTATACTAAATAATGATCTGGCAAACAAAGGAGCGTTTGTGGTGAAGCAAAATTATGCAATTATTGGATTAGGCCGTTTCGGTGGTAGTATTTGTCGTACGTTGATTGAATCAGGTCAAGAAGTATTGGCGATCGATAGCAACGAAGATCGTGTCAATGAGTATATGAATATCGCCACCCATGCAGTGGTCGGCAACGCACAAGATGAGATGACGTTACGTTCATTGGGTATCCGTAACTTTGACCATGTCATTGTTGCGATCGGTGAGGATATTCAAGCCAGTATTTTGGTGACCTTGATGGTAAAAGAAATGGGTGTTCCTAATATCTTAGCGAAAGCCCAAAACGAATACCATGCCCGTGTACTGGAAAAACTCGGCGCAGACCGTGTCGTCCATCCCGAACGTGACATGGGGATTCGCATCGCCCATAATCTAGTTTCCAAAAATATCTTAGATTATATTGAACTATCTGATGAATTTTCTCTAGCAGAGATTCGTGTGTCCAATCCACGTTTTTTCAATAAATCCCTGATTGAACTGAATTTTCGACAAAAGTATGGTCTGACAGTTGTTGCGATTCGTCGGGGACCAGGACAAGTGATCGTTTCGCCAGATGCAGAGGCGATCGTGCGTGAAAATGACAATTTACTCGTGATCGGCAATACGGATGATGTAGATATACTTGATGAACATATGAATGATTAGGAGTGAAGAAAATGAACTTAACGATAAGTCCTGAAGCAATGCAATGGTTTAAAAAAGAATTGGTGGTAGACCAAGGAAGCGGGATTCGTTTTTTCGGGAAAATTTATGGCAAAACACAAGTGCATGACGGATTTTCCGTGGGAATGTCAGTCGATAAACCAGAACGTCCGATCGTCGAACAAACCATTGATGGCTTGCTTTTTTTTATTGATGAAGCAGACGAATGGTTTTTCAAAGGCTATGATTTAACTGTAGATTATGATGAAACGTTAGATGAACCGAAATATGATTTTAGCGAAGATAAAAAATAATGTGGATTCGGTCCCAGCTGACCGATTTCCCACGACTGGCTCTAGGAGATGAAACCGATGTTATCAATTGTTGTACCTTGTTTTAATGAAGAGGCAAGCTTGCCGATATTCTTTGAAGAAACAGAAAAAGTGAAGAAACACTTAAATATGCCTTTTGAATATATTTTTGTTAATGACGGGTCTTCAGATCAAACTCTGTCTGTTTTAAGAGACTTGTATCACGCCCACCCTGAAAGTGTTCGCTATCTATCTTTTTCGAGAAACTTTGGCAAAGAAGCTGCTCTATATGCAGGATTGCAAGCTGCTAAAGGCGATTTTGTCACTGTGATGGACGCAGACCTGCAAGATCCCCCGACTCTACTGCCGGAAATGTTTGCGATGCTAGAAGCAAAACCGGAACTTGATTGTGTGGGGACCAGACGGGCGGATCGCAAAGGAGAACCGAAGATCCGCAGTTTTTTCTCAGATGCCTTCTACAATATTATCAATAAGATTGCCGATACTGAAATGGTAAACGGTGCGCGAGATTTTCGCTTGATGCGCCGCAATATGGTTGATGCAGTTTTACAGCTGTCAGAGTACAATCGCTTTTCAAAAGGGATCTTCAGCTGGGTTGGGTTTGACACTGAATACATCGCCTATGAGAATCGAGAAAGAGTAGCGGGTGAGACGTCCTGGTCATTTTGGAAGTTATTCCAATATTCGATTGACGGTATCGTCAACTTTTCAGATACGCCTTTGAATATCGCCTCGTTTATTGGTGCGCTTTCCTGTTTTGGCTCTCTGATTGCTTTGATCTTTATTGTGATAAGAACCTTTATTTTTGGCGATCCAACGACAGGTTGGCCTTCAATGGTCAGTATCTTCTTATTTGTTGGTGGTTTGCAATTGCTTTGTTTAGGGATCATCGGCAAGTATATCGGAAAAATTTTCTTAGAGACTAAAAATAGACCTTTGTACTTTTTGAAAGAAACCGAAAAAGACCAAGAAAAACAACGATAAAATAAAAGTGTACATTCTGAGGGGTTTGCCCCCAACTGTACACTTTTTTTGTGGAAAGAGTTTGTTAGTATCCCTTATCCAAGTTTATCTCATTTTTAACAAGTTCTTGTTTCGTTAAAAATTGTTGGAAATTCGCTAAGAAAATATCCATAAATGCCTTTTGAAAATGGGGCGTGTGTCCTGAGATATGAGGAGTAATCAACAGGTTTTCGGTATGCCATAGCGGATCATTTTCTGGTAGAGGTTCCTCTTCAAAAACATCTAGTGCGGCAAATGCCAGCTGCTTTTGCTCTAATGCCTTTGTTAATGCGACAGTATCCACGCTAGGACCGCGACCGACATTATAAAATGAAGCGGAAGGCTTCATTTGTGCAAAAAAGGCTTCATCATACAAATGTGTGGTTTCTTCTGTTAGGGGAAGAATATTGATGATGCAATCGGCGGTTTTTGCGCAAGTGTGTAAGTCAGATAACGCAAACGTTTTTTCAAAACCCGCCACCTCATGGCCGCTTGTATTAATGCCGATCGGATGTACACCAAAAAAGGTTAATGCTTTGGCTAATCTTTGGCCGATTTGTCCCGTACCAACGATCAAAATCTCTTGATCAGATAGCTTTGCATAAGGAATCGTATCCGGTGCCCATTGCTGTTTTCTTTGTTGTTGGATTGCTTGGAAAATCCCGCGGTTTTCCATAAAGAGCAAAGCCAATAAATGGTCTGTAATCGATTCTGCGTGGATGCCACTGCCATTTGATAAGAGAATGTCGTATTTTGCAAACTCTTTTAATGGCAAGGTGTCCACACCAGCCGAAATCGCTTGGACCCATTTCAAATTTGTTTTTTCGGTTAACAGGTGTTCGTTCCATGTTGGTTTCCAACCGATAGTGATTTCCACTTGTGACCAATCAATTGCTTGATCCTTTGAGTACACGAGAAATTGATAGTCTTTTTCCATTTGTTCCACATAAGTGTCGCGAAAGTTTCGAGTGGCTAAGATTATTTTTTTCATTGCCAAGCCTCCTTGTATCTTAAGTGTAGCAAAGAATGAGAAAAAAGCCATGTTCAATGAATTGAACATGGCATAGATCATTTTTTTAATTGTATTTTTGGTGAATCTTTGACACCTTGTGTAAATAAGAATAGGGAACCAAACAAAATAAAGGTGGTAGCATCAAAGGAAGGTAGCGCTAGTTGTACAATAACACTAATGAGTGTAGGCAATGCAGCACAGACAATGAGAATCTTTAAATTTTCGAAAAAGGTATAAGAGAATAGCTTCAATTTCGTATAGATCGTTGCAATAAAGGTTCCCATGATTAAGGTGATCAGTAAGCTGACAAACGTGGGATATAAGGCGACAAAAAAGACAATGATTTTTATCAGCCATGGGATCGCTTGGTTGGATAAGGTTTCTCGAATCGCCTGACCGTTAAGATTACGCAGTGCTGGTTCACTATAATCAAACTCTAATTGGTTTGAATCGAACATAGACGTTGAGAAACCAGAAGAAGGGATACGAATGACCAGCTGATCTTTTAACAAACCTACTGCGATCACCGAGCCGGTGACATCAGATGCAATATCCGCTGGTGTACGATTGCCATCAGGATCAAAAGTAAAGATGATCGAATCGGTTTGATAGATGAATCCTTTCGTATTTGGAGCGGCAGAAAGCTGTCCATTTTCGATCGTAAAATCAGGAATCGTTTCTCCGATTTTTTGTCCATCTGCTTGCACATCACGAAAGACGCCTAAGACATTGATGGTAATTGGCAAAGCCATCATCACGGCTGCACCTAATAGAAAAACGATCACTTTGGAAAACTCTGCTTTTTTGACGAATTTTAGTTCTGGTATTCGAAAAAAAGCAATTTTAAATAGTTGAACGATAGTCATTTGCTGATAAACTCCTTTGTGGTATAACTAGAGTAATTGTAACGAAGGGTTCTTAGGATTACAAGGAATTCACAAAAAAAGAGCCAAATATCTATTGAATAAGTAAATAAAGTAATGAAAGTAGGCATATGTATGCAAAAGTTTATTGAATACAAACAAATCTTACAACAAAAAAAACTGTGGGAGCCACTCACGTATTTATTTTTTGGTGGTTTGACCACCGTAGTCAATATTGTCGTCTATCTTATTTTTCGTGAAGGGTTTGGTTTTTATTATCAAACAGCGAATGTGATTTCTTGGATCGCTTCTGTTTTATTCGCTTACTTTACAAATAAGTTATGGGTCTTTGAAGCAAAAACAAAAACGAAGCAAGAGTCTTGGGCGGCATTTGGAAAGTTCATTTTTTTTCGCGTTATATCATTAGGCTTGGACATGCTCTGTATGTATTTCTTTATCTCAGTTTTAGCTACCGGAGATCTTGTTGCCAAGCTGGTCACCCAAGTCGTTGTTGTTTTGGCAAATTATGTGTTTAGTAAATTTTTGATTTTTAATACGAAAAAAAGTGAGAAAAAGTAAGCATATTTTTTGAACAAAGTCTCATAGTCTGATAATGTTACTTATGTAAACATTATCATTGAGGAGGATTTTTTTATGACTTACACATTACCAGATTTACCTTACGCATACGATGCATTGGAACCATATATTGATGAAGAAACGATGCATTTGCATCATGATAAACACCACAACACTTATGTAACAAACTTAAATGCAGCGATTGAAAAACATCCTGAATTAGGTGAAAAAACAGTTGAAGAATTATTAGCAGACTTTTCTTCTGTACCTGAAGATATTCAAACAGCGGTTCGCAACAATGGCGGCGGCCATGCTAACCACACGTTCTTCTGGGAAATCTTAGGCCCAAATGCTGGTGGCGAACCTACTGGGGCAATCAAAGAGGCAATTGAAGAAACTTTTGGCAGCTTTGAAGACTTTAAAGAAGAATTTAAAACTGCTGCAACTGGACGTTTTGGTTCAGGTTGGGCATGGTTAGTTGTTAAAGACGGTAAACTAGCAATCACTTCAACCGCGAATCAAGATTCACCATTGATGGATGGTCAAACACCTGTATTAGGTTTAGATGTTTGGGAACATGCGTATTACTTAAAATACAAAAATGTTCGTCCAGATTACATCAATGCTTTCTGGAGTGTTGTTAACTGGGACAAAGTAAACGAATATTTCGCAAAAGCTTAAACAAACTATTAGGAAGAAGCCTGACTAAGGGCTTCTTTTTTGTTGGTGGAAAGAAATTTCGTTATTGCTAACGCTTACATATTCCGCTATAATGAAATCGACGGAATCGTCGGATTATAATTATTGGAGGCTTTACACACTATGGAACATGGGAAAGTAAAATGGTTCAACAACGAAAAAGGGTTTGGTTTTATTACAGTTGACGGTGGCGATGATGTATTTGTTCACTTCTCTGCCATTCAAGGAGATGGTTTTAAATCGCTTGAAGAAGGACAAGAAGTTGAATTTACGATCGTTGAAGGTGCCCGCGGACCGCAGGCAGCGGAAGTAACCAAAGTCTAATTACTTAATTACAGAATCGACTGAAAACCTTGCAGCTAAGCAAGGTTTTTTTCGTCCTAGCTAGTTTCTGGCAAAACCATGAAGGAAAAGAATGAGAAAATTATTTCTTTCCTTCAAGTGAGGGATACTTTCTTTTGTTTCATTTACATTACATTTTTATTAAAACAAAAGTTTTATAACAAATGAGATTGCTGTATGATATAAATTATGCGAAAATTTAGTCGATTGTTATTTTTATCGGACGAGGTGCAAGATGCGAAAATATCAAAGAATAGTAATAGGAACATTAGGGATTTTAGTCCTGGGAATTATCGGATTAACTGTGTACGGCTTGCAAGTTTATAAAGATACAAGTTCAACTTTTGAACATATTTCTAAACCAGTAGATCGAAAAACAAAAAGGCGTTCAGAAACTGTCAACATTGAAAAAAGAGAGCCTTTTTCCATCTTGTTACTAGGAATTGATACCGGAGCTTTAGGAAGGACCGAACAAGGCCGTTCAGACAGCATGATGGTTGTTACAGTAAATCCAGAAAAAAAGCAATCTACGATTGTTAGCTTGGATAGGGATATATTTACTCAAATCGTCGGGTATGGAACGCTAGACAAGTTAAATCACGCATATGCTTTTGGCGGAGAAGCCATGGCAATGGATTCTGTGGAAAATCTTTTGGATATACCGATCGATCATTATGTGACAATCAACATGCAAGGCCTGAGAGATTTGATTGATGCAGTTGGTGGGATCAAAGTAACGAATGATATCGACTTTACGCTAGAGGGGGTTCATGTTCCAAAAGGAAAAATCACTTTAAATGGGAAAACTGGTCTAGCTTATGCACGCATGCGTAAAGAAGACCCAGAAGGAGATATTGGTCGGCAGAAAAGACAACGTGAGGTCGTAACAAAAATTCTAAAAAAAGTAATGAGTTTGGATGGAGTCAATAATTATCAGAAAATATTAAAAGCAGTTGAGAAAAATTCAAAGACGGATCTGACATGGGACGATATGCTAGATATCGGAAAAAACTATTTACCGGCTTTTACGACGACTCATCAAGAACAGCTGCAAGGGGAAGGGCAAATGTTGAATGATGTCTACTATCAGCTTTTAGGGGTTAATCAGCTCTTACACATGCAAAATACACTCAGAGAACAACTGGCCCTCCCTCCAAACAATCAGCTTTCACAAGGAGATGAACATACGCAAGGCTACGTGAACTATCAGTTCTATGATGACAGTGCAGTGTTTTCCGATGGTGAGGATGCGAGTGAATAAAACCACATAGCTGTCTTTCAATCATTTGAGGGTGTGTCGCTTTGCACATCTCCTTCAACTGTTCGATAGGATAGCGGAATCGATACATAGGCAACTGCTTGTGTGTCGATTTTTCGTTTATATGAAAGATCCCATCGATTCAATCAATCTAGTTTTCCACAAAAACTGAAATGTATTTCTTGTTTCACGAAATCAACAAATGAAAAAACATAAGAAAGCTTAAAAAAACAATTTTTTCATGAAAGAGTGAAAATGAAACAATCTATCTGTGAAACATTCAGGCAGATATCGTTGAGTTTTTATAGTTTTTTCTAAGGATTAATGGATATTTTTTGTTTTTTCTGTTTCAGATCGAATTTTTTGGTAAAATAGGACAGTAGTCATTATAGATTGGAAGGATAGATGAGATGAAGAATTTGAAAGATAAAGTTGTCCAAGGGATACGTAAGGGGCCAGAAGAACCAAAGGCCAAATCGTATCGCAAATCTCATGTTCCATTTCGATTGAACTTTTTGTTTTTTATTATTTTTGCTTTGTTTGTATCATTGATTGTCCAATTAGGCTATCTACAGATCGTCAATGGCGACAATATTGAGCAGCAATTGAAAGCTTCATCTGTAGTGGAAGTAAAAGGAAGTGCCCCTCGGGGGATGATTTACGATGCTTCTGGGAAAGCATTAGTGGAAAATCAAGCCAATGCAGCAATCACTTTTACCCGGGGAAACAAAATGACCGCTCAAGATCTTTTAGAAACGGCCAAAAAATTGAGCGAGTTGATCGAAATGCCAGTCGACAAAAACTTGTCTGATCGAGATCTTAAGGACTTTTGGTTGGCAGATGAAGACAATCTTGAAAAAGCAACTGAACGATTGAGTGATGAAGAGCGTTCTTTAGGTACTTCTGAACAATATACGGCAACCGTTGAGAAAGTGACCAAGGAAGAAATCAATTTCTCCGATGCCGAATTAGAAGCAGCCACGATTTTCAAGCGGATGAACAGCGCACAATCCTTGAGTACGGTCTTTATTAAGACGTCGGATGTGTCTGACCAAGAATTGGCAGTTGTTGCTGAAAACATGGTCGATTTACCAGGAATCTCCACCGGGACCGATTGGACACGAAAGATCGTTGAAGGAAGTTCTCTGGCTAGTTTGATCGGAACGGTGACTAGTGAAGAACAAGGAATACCTGAAGAAGTTCTAGACGAATTCTTAGAAAAAGGTTACGCACGTAATGATCGCGTTGGCCGTAGTTATTTAGAACAGCAATATGAAGAAGTTTTACAAGGAACAAAATCCATCTCTGAAATATCGCTTGACAACAACAACAATATTGAAAGTCAAAAAGAAACCTTTGCAGGCGCAAAGGGGGATAATCTGGTTTTAACACTCGATGCTGAATTTCAAGCGAAAGTTGACAAGATTTTGCAAGACAATTTTCAAAAACTGATTGATTCTGGTGCTGCAGAGTATTCCCCAGGGGTATACGCAGTGGCGTTAAATCCGAAAACCGGTGGTGTCCTTTCCATGTCCGGGTATCATCATGACACGGGATCAAATGAAATGCAGGAAAATGCCATTGGTACCTTTATTAATTCCTTTGTACCAGGGTCCGTCGTCAAAGCAGGAACCTTGGCTGCCGGTTGGGAAAACGGCGTCTTAAACGGCAACGAAGTGCTGCTGGATCAACCAATCAGAATCGGCTCCGATGTAAAAGCTTCTATTTTCAACCCAACTGGGGCAAATAATCGCAATCTTTCTGCGGAGCAGGCGTTGGAAGTTTCTTCTAACTCCTATATGATGCAAGTCGCTTTACGTTTGATGGGCATCAATTATCAGTCAGGCATCTCGATTCCAACAGTGGATCGTCAAGGGGATGTCTACGAAAAACTCCGTTCCTCTTTTGCCTCTTTTGGTATGGGAACTGAAACAGGGATCGATTTACCAGGAGAAGCAACTGGTATCAGCACATCCATTGAGAACATGGACCCTGTCAGTGATGGCGGAAAGATCCTCGACTTAGCATTCGGCCAGTTTGATACTTATACGACACTGCAACTGGCACAATATGCAGCAACTGTTGCTAATGGTGGCAAAAGATTGCAGCCTCACATCGTTGACGGAATCTACGACAATGATGAAACAGGCGGACTAGGTTCGCTGATTGAGGACATCGAACCAACGGTATTGAACGAGGTTGGTTTATCAGATGCGCAAATGCAAATTATCCAAAATGGCTTTTACGATGCGGTTCATGGAACGGATGCTTGGGCAACTGCCAAAGGCTTGGCTTCTGCGAAAATGGAAGTCTCTGCCAAAACAGGTACTGCCGAAACACCCATCGTGGATAGTAATGGCAATACCATCAGCTTAGTTAACTTAAACATCGTTGCCTACGGGCCAAGCAGTGATGCGGATATTGCGATTGCGATCGTGATGCCTCAATTAAAAGGAGACACCGATACGCATCCCAATATTCAAATCGCGAAAGAGATCATGGATGCTTATTACGACTTGTATATGAAATAAACAAAAAATCGCAGTGAAAGCTGCGGTTTTTTTAGTTTATAAGAATGCGGATAGAAAACCATCTTTTAGTGAGAAAGACTTGCTATTTTTGAATGATTGGCTTAGAATACTAGCGGTCAAGAGATAATTTTGATTTATACGATAAATAAAAAGATAAACTGATAATAAAAGGGGCCCAAAGCACAATCATGAACAAGGAATGTTTAAGCAAACAAGAACTGATGAAACAGTTGGGACAATTTACACCAGCTGAAAAAAAAGAGATTCGTGAGTATTTGCAACGGAAAAATCCATTGCTTTTTCGTAAATTTGAGCGAATGAAACACGATCTTTACCGCTTGGAATCACGACGTGTCCAATGCGAAATTGAAAATAACGAAAAGGAGTTAGGTCTTCTAAACGATAAGATCCTTTTGAAAAAAGAAGATTTTCTTGAGCTGTTATTAGCTATTCGAAAGAAAAGAGGGTAATGGATGGAATTTATTGAACTCGTCATTATCATTGCAATTCTCGTCACGTTATCAAATGTGGCGAGCAAAATATTACCCTCGGTACCGATCTTTTTTATTCAAATCATCTTAGGGATTTTACTAGGTTTAACAGAAATGGGACAGGAAATCGCTTTTGAACCGGAAATGTTTTTAGTAATGATCATTGGACCATTGCTGTTTCGTGAAGGAGAACGAGCAGATGTACCTGAAATCCTCAAAAACAGCAAGATCGTGTTGTTTTTGGCTTTTGGCGGCGTTTTAATGACACTGTTTGCTGTCGGCGGAACGCTCCATTGGTTGATGCCCACGATTCCTCTGGCTGCTTGTTTCGCTTTTGGTGCTGCGTTAGGACCAACTGATGCAGTGGCAGTCTCCTCATTAGCAAAACGTTTGAAAATTTCCAAAAACATTATGCATATTCTGGAAGGCGAGGGCTTACTGAACGATGCTTCAGGGGTTACCGCATTGCAGTTTGCTATCGTAGCTTTGACCACCGGGAGCTTTTCAGCAGCCAACGCAGGGTTCCAGCTCCTATTCTCTAGTATCGGCGGCGGGCTTGTCGGTTACTTGATCGTGTGGCTGAAACGCCGAATTTTGCGCTTTATTGAAAAAATCTCGGCACAAGATGTCACAGTATACTTATTGATCGAACTGCTCTTGCCATTTGCTGCCTATTTGCTGGCCGAAATGATAGGGGTCTCAGGGATCATCGCAGCCGTTGTGGCAGGTGTAGCCCAAGCCCAAAGAAAACGACGGATCTCGTTGTTTGATGCAGAGCTGGCGAACATTTCAGAAAGTACTTGGTCGACCATTGTCTTTACATTGAATGCATTGGTGTTTCTTTTTCTAGGAATCGAGTTGTCACAAGTATTTTCACCAATCTGGGAGAGCAATAATTATGCAAACTGGCATCTAGTGATTACGATTTTGGTGATCACGGCGGTGATCTTCCTTGTTCGTTTTCTCTTTTTGTTGTTTTACTATTGGTTTTTACAGTCAAAAAAACAAGTATCAATGAATCAAGTCGCCTTGTTGACTTTTGGCGGAGTCAAGGGAACAGTCAGTTTGGCAGCCATCTTTATTTTGCCTGTGATGGTGCATGATGCACCCTTTCATGAAAGAGGCTTGCTTCTGTTTTTGACCGCTTGTGTGATCTTACTGACATTGATCATCAGCGTGATGGTCTTGCCATACTTGGCAGATGGGGAAGCTGCCGAAAGCGTCGACTTCAATCACTTGCTGATCTTAGAAGACGTCATCGAACAATTGGAAGCAGAAGAAAAGCAAGAACTCTCGGATAAAGGCCGTTTAGCGATCGATGCTGTCATCAATTCCTATGAAAATCGGCGCTGGGAGTTGAACCGCAATAGTTTGACTGATTCAGAAAAACAAGAAATCCAAGAAATTCAAGGATTGATCCTATCGATCGAACAAGACGGCTTGGATGAAGCTTATCGAAATGGGAAAGTCAGCTTAAATGGCTACCGTTTTTATTCACGGTTTATTTCTCAGCAACAGCATTCCCTCGCAAAACAAATTCTCTCATTCTTTAGTTTTTGGCTCTTCTTTATTCAGCGATTTATCCGTATTTTGATTCATCCTCGCTTGTTTTTACAGCGACAGCAGCAGCTAAAAGCTGCCTTGAAGCAACGAGACATTTCTGAAGTACAAAAAATTTACTTAAAGAACAGTGAATATATTTTTCATAGTTTGAGCAATTTAGAAGATGTCTATGATTCCTCGCTGATCAATTTTTTTATTCGTCAACGAGAAATGAGCATCAAACGATTTGAACACAGCAATTTCATTGAAACGATCATGATCGAGCAAGACCCGATTTTTGTTAAGAAAGTCCTTTGGGGCTATTACCTTGAGCGCAAAACGATCGATGAATATGAAGTGGCTGAAAAAATCTCAACGATTTCGGCAAATGAATACCGACGCAATGTCAATCTGTTAGAATCGTATGCGATGTCTCGAGCAGAAGAACAGCCGAAACAGCGAATGTTTCGCCGATAATACGTCTCAAGAGGCGCACAACTTGAGGCACGTTTTATGGAGTGTCTTCGTCAGGTTATTCCTAAACGATGATCAACATCGATGATCAGAAGGAGTAGACTGACGAAGGCATTCTTTTTTTGCAAAAATTGATTTTTTTCTCTCATCGTTTCCGCTGATGAAATGTGGTACAATGAGCGAAGAAAAAACTCAGGAGGGATTCTGTGAAAGAATTAAAAGTAAGTGAATTAACCAAAACATATGGTGAAAAAACACTGTTTGATCAGCTTTCTTTTCTGATACATGAAAAAGATCGAATCGGTTTGATCGGTGTCAATGGCACGGGTAAATCGAGTTTGTTACGGATCTTGGCCGGTTTGGATCGCGGTGATGGCGATCGCCAAACGGTATTTGCCGCCCAAGATTATCGCATCGGTTTCTTGACTCAAGACAATCAGTTACAAGAAGAATTATCTGTTGTAGATGCTGTTTTTCAAGGCACCAGTCCGCTGATTCGCGTTGTTCGTGACTATGAAAAAGCGCTGATTGCCTTAGAGAATAATGGCTTGGATCAACAAACGCAACGGAATTATCAGTTGGCAGAAGAAGCGATGAATAAAGCCGATGCTTGGAATACAGATACAACTGCCAAGATCATTTTACAAAAACTTGGGATCAATGAGTTAGAAAAAAAGGTCAGTGAATTATCTGGAGGTCAAAAGAAACGAGTGGCTATGGCTCAAGTATTGATCGATGAACCAGACTTGTTGTTATTGGATGAACCGACTAACCACTTAGATTATGATGCGATCCAATGGTTGGAAGGCTATCTGAAAAATTATCGGGGTGCATTATTGATGGTGACCCACGATCGCTACTTTTTGGATCGAGTCGTTAATCGGATCTTTGAATTGTCTTTTGGCAAGCTACATGAATATCAGGGCAATTACGAGACGTATCTTCATGCTCGAGCAGAAAGAGAACGTGTGGAGGAGACGCAAGAAGACAAGCGCAAGCAGTTGTACAAACATGAGTTGGCTTGGATTCGCACTGGAGCGAAGGCCCGTACAACGAAACAACAGGCACGGATCGATCGTTTCGATGATTTAAAAGAAAACCTACATCAAGTAAAACGAAACGGCGAAGTGGCCATTGATGTTGCTACGACACGCTTAGGCAAACAAGTCTTAGAGCTAAAAGATGCGAGTTATCAGATTGAAAACAAAACGATTTTGTCTCACTTTGATTTGTTGATTCAATCAAGAGAACGCTTAGGGATCACAGGAGAAAACGGTGCGGGCAAATCAACGTTGCTCAATATTTTAGCTGGTCGCCTGCCTTTAGAAGAAGGGGAGCGTACGATGGGCGTGACTGTGAAAATGGCTTATTATACGCAAACGATTGAAGCGATGAACCCTGATCAACGAATGATTGCTTATTTGCAAGAAGCAGCCGAGGAAGTGCAAAAAGTGGATGGCTCCCAAGTCAGTGTCGCAGAAATGCTGGAACAGTTTTTATTTCCGCGATCCATGCATGGCACCAAGATCGGCAAGCTGTCTGGCGGGGAAAAACGACGACTATTTTTACTCAAGCTATTGATTGGACAGCCAAATGTTCTCTTGTTAGATGAACCGACCAACGATTTGGATATTGATACCTTGACGATTTTGGAAAGTTATTTGGAAACATTTCCAGGTGCAGTCATCACTGTTTCCCATGACCGCTACTTTTTAGATAAAGTTGCCCAAAAATTGCTGATCTTCGAAGGAAATGGCAGGATTACGTCCTACTTTGGTTCCATCAATGAATATCTAGCAGCCAATACCAATAAAGCTAGTTCGAGTGTACTAGAGCCAAAAGAAACAAAAACCGATTCACTTTCTGCTGAAAGTGAGGCGTCTGCTGCAGCGCCTGTCAAAAAGAAACTGAGTTATATGGAACAAAAAGAGTGGGCGACGATTGAAGATGATATCGCGGCATTAGAAGAAAAAGCAGCCGCTTTGACCGAAGAAATGAATCATCAAGGCGCGGACTTTACTAAGCTACAAAAATTACAGCAAGAAATCAGCGAAGTTGAAACGCAACTGGCAGAAAAAATGGATCGCTGGGAATATTTGAGCGAATTTGTATAGAGTAAAGGAGAGAACGATGGAACAAGCATATTTAGATCTAGGAAGAAAAATATTAGCAGAAGGCAATGATAAAAGTGATCGTACAGGAACGGGAACACGCAGTGTCTTTGGTCATCAAATGCGTTTTGATCTGTCCCAAGGCTTTCCTTTGCTGACAACAAAAAGAGTTCCTTTTGGCTTGATCAAAAGCGAATTATTGTGGTTTCTAAAGGGAGATACCAATATCCGCTACCTGCTGGAACATAATAACCACATTTGGGATGAATGGGCGTTTGAACGCTATATTAAAAGTGATGCTTATACAGGTCCTGATATGACAGACTTTGGTCGCCGTTCATTAGTGGATGAAGCTTTCAATGAACAGTATCAACATGAGTTGAAACTATTTTGTGAAAAAATCTTAGCTGATGATGCTTTCGCTGAAACTTTCGGCGATTTGGGCCATGTATATGGGTATCAATGGCGGCATTGGGAAAAAAGTACCGGCGGGTTTATCGATCAAATCAAAGAAGTGATCGACATGATCAAAACGACGCCGGATTCTCGCCGTCTGATCGTCTCCGCATGGAATCCTGAAGATGTACCGACGATGGCGTTGCCACCTTGTCACACAATGTTTCAATTTTATGTTCATAAGGGTCGCTTAAGCTGTCAGCTGTATCAACGCAGTGGCGATGTCTTTTTAGGCGTTCCCTTCAATATTGCTAGTTATGCGCTATTAACGCACCTGATTGCTCATGAAACTGGACTAGAAGTCGGGGATTTTGTCCATACATTAGGCGATGCTCATCTGTACAGCAATCATATGGAACAGATGAAGGAACAGTTGACTCGTTCGGTACGTCCTGCGCCAACCTTACAGTTAAATCCTGAAAAACAGTCGATTTTTGATTTTGAAATGGAAGATATTACCTTGGCAGGGTATGATCCGCATCCAACGATCAAAGCACCGATCGCAGTTTAAGTGGTTGTTTGGGTTTCATTTCATAAAGAAAGGAATGAGGCGTAATGGTAAATACCCACAAGCGAGGTTTTGCGGCGACCTTTCATCAGAGACATGCTGGATCGATTACTGTAGCGCTCATTGAGCAAGTCATCGAGTTCTTGCATCAGCACTATGATGCAGTTTGGCTATCCGTATCCGAAGAAACAGTGCCAGAGCTAAAGGAAGCCATTCGATCAAATCAGCAGTGTACTGCCATTTTTATACCAGCAAAAGGAGCAGCGGATGCCCGCAGAAGGCTTGTTTTTGCTGCCCAGCACCACCTGCCAGCTTTGGATTCGCTGCATATTTGTGATTTTGATCGCGTGGTGACGTGGATGAAGACCTATCCCGAAGAACTAGTGGCAATAAGCAAAAAGCCTTTACCTGCGAATACGTATTGTATCCTAGGACGAACTGCAAGGGCATTTGCGAGTCATCCGCAAACGTGGCAAAGAACGGAGCGCTTGATCAACGAGATCGCTGCTGACTTCTTTCAAATAGAAGAAGTTGATGTCGCAGCTGGTAGTGCTCTCTTTCCAATCTCCCTGATACCGACCTTGCTGAAAAACAACATCGCGCATTTAAACGATGGGGAATGGCCGCGAAATGTCCAAAGAAGCGGCGGCACAATTGTTTACCAAGCCTGTGATGGCTTGCGCTTTGAGGAGCGCAACAAAGATCCATTTGAGCATGAATCAGCTTTTCAGCTGATGCAGCGGCTGCAGGTTGCTGCTATTATTTCGGAATCATTTTATACAGAAGGGATGTAATTTTTATGTTGATCGCACTTTGGGCACAAGATCAAAAGGGGTTGATCGGAGCGGATGGTACACTGCCGTGGCATTTGCCGAATGATTTGAAATTTTTTAAAGAGCAAACCATCAATAATACGATTATAATGGGGCGCAAAACCTTTGAAGGCATGGGAAAAAGATTACTGCCACAGCGTACGACGATCGTTTTGACGAGTGATCGGGATTATCAAGCCAACGGCGCCTTAGTGATGCATGACCGTGAGGAAATTTTGGCGTATGTAAAGCAGCAAGAGCATCCCGTTTTTTTAACTGGTGGAGCAGGTGTTTTTGAAGCGATGATTGACGATTGCGATCAATTGTACCGTACAGTGATCGCTGCGGAATTTAACGGAGATGTGTATTTCCCAGAGATTGATTGGACGCAATGGAAACTTGATCATGTGATTGATGGGATCGTCGATGAAAAGAACCATTATCCCCATCAATTTGAATTTTATCGTAGAAAATAAAAGAACAGGAAGCTTTCTGCAGCGAAAGTTTCCTGTTCTTTTTTTATAAGCAGTGCTTCATTTTTAGGTATACAACAAGACGGAAAAGTACATCAGTCCAGCACCTAACATAACGAATAAGTGCCAAACCACATGCATGAACCGAACGGATTTTAAACTATAGAATAGCGCACCTACAGTATAAGAAACACCACCGCTTGCTAGTAAAAATGTTCCCCAGTAGCCTAAATGTTCGATCAGAGGTTTAAAGGCAATAACACATAACCAGCCCATGATGATGTAGATCAGAGTGGAGATTTTTGAGACGGTCTCTTTTTTATGAAGAGTCAGTGACTTATAAACGATGCCGCTAATTGCTAGTAGCCAAATCAAGACAAAGAGTGACCAGCCAAGCCAGCCTTGGATACTAAGCAAGCAAAAAGGTGTATAACTTCCAGCGATCAGCAAGAAAATGGAGGCATGATCAAAGACTTGGAAGACCTTTTTTGCTTTGGTAAAAATCAAACTGTGAAATAAGGTAGAAAAGAGGAAGAGCAAAATCATCATCGCCCCATAAATGGCATAGGAAACGATGTGGATAGGTGATCCTAGATTTGCCCCCTTGATTAAGAGGATGACCAGTCCTGCAATACTCAGTCCTAATCCGATCCCGTGGGTTACTGCATTTAATACTTCATTGACGATCAAATATCTGCGACTAAACTTCATGTGCTGCATTCGGCACCGTCCTTTCGAATCGAAATTAGATGAAAAAAAATTTTCTCTCTGTTATACTTAGTATAAATGGTCTGTGGTTATTTTACCACGAAAAAAGACTTGATTTAAAGAGAGAGTGAATATATGATGGCAAATCTTAAAATTGTGACAGATTCTTCCAGTACGATGGAACCAAGTGTCCGTGATGCTTTGGCTATCCATGTCGTGCCTTTATCTGTAATGATCGATGGTGTCGTTTATCCAGATGATGAAACGCTGCCGGGAGAAAAATTTATGCAAATGATGGCGCAAGCCAAAGAATTACCTAAAACTAGTCAGCCGCCGATTGGTCATTTTGTAGAACTGTATGACGAATTAGGCAAAGATGGCAGTGAAATACTATCGATCCATATGACCAAAGGTCTTAGTGGAACTGTGGAAGCGGCTCGTCAAGCCAGTCATTTATCAAAAGCCAAAGTCACCGTGATCGATAGCGACACGACAGACCAAGCGTTGGCTTTTCAAGTGATTCGGGCAGCAGAATTGGCTAAAGCCGGTAAGACACTAGAAGAAGTTTTACCAGAAGTGGATCTGGTGCGTGAGCATACGAAATTATTTATCGGCGTTTCAACGTTAGAAAACTTAGTAAAAGGTGGTCGCATTAGTCGCGCCAAAGGTCTTTTATCGAGCTTACTGAACATGAAAGTGATCATGGATTTTGATCATTCAGAACTGATTCCAGTCGTCAAGGGACGCGGCGTCAAGACGTTCAATAAATGGTTTGAGGAATTAAAAGCAGAATTGAAGAATATGCCAAAAGTGACGAAAATTGGTATTTCTCATGCAGAAGGGTTAGAAATCACGGAACGTTTCCAAAAAGAACTAGCAGAATTGTTTCCTGACTTGGAGATCCCATTGCTTCACACAACACCGATCATCGCCACTCATACAGGTAGAGGTGCGTTTGCGATCACTTACAGTACGGAATAAAAAAGGTGCTTCCTTTCAGCGATTCGTTTGACGACGAATCGCTTTTTGGTGTATGAAAAGCTGAAAGGAAGAAAAAGCAGAATGAAGCTGCGATTCTTTGTCTATTCAGAGAGTAGGGAGCTGTTTTCTTTCTTAAGTTTGAAGGATTGCGACTAGGAATTTTATGAGAATTTTGTTAAAATAGCAAAGATTACAAAGGAGTTTGAATACCTGTGAAATGGAAGAAATTAGTAACTTATTTGATCGTTGTGGGACTGATAGCCGTTGGAACGGGTGTACTGTTTCATTTAGCTGTTCCCAAAGCGCAACCACTGCTGACCCCTGTGGATAAGCTAGCAGCCAATGATTCGAAAAAATCCGCCATTGAATACCTCGCACTTGGGGATTCATTGACAGAGGGTGTTGGGGATGAAACAGCTCGGGGCGGCTTTGTGCCTATTTTGGCAGGAGATCTAGAGGACCGCTATGATCTGAGCAATTTAGTAACCAAAAATTATGGGGTCGCTGGTGAACGAAGCGACCAGATTTTAAAACGAGTCAAAAATGATGAAGACTTGCGCCAAGACCTTAGTCAAGCGGACCTGATTACTTTGACCGTCGGCGGAAATGACGTCTTAAAAGTGATCCAAAGCAATTTCTTCGGTCTGAGTATCGAGACGTTTACGGAACCGATGGCAGAATATAATGAACGCTTAAAAGATTTATTCGCTCAAATCCGTGAACTAAATAGCGATGCCCCAATCTACGTTTTGGGTATTTACAATCCATTTTATCTGAACTTTCCAGAGATCACCGACATGCAGACGATCATTGATAACTGGAATAAACAGACGGAAACGTTCGTCAATCAGCAAGAAAATGCCTTTTTTATTCCTATCAACGATTTGCTCTATAAAGGGTTAAGTGATGAGGTCGGTATTGCGGATACAGAAGAAGACGCAACTGAGGAAACAACACAAACAACCGACACTGGAAGTTTACCTGAGTCATCGGCGCCAAATGCTGATGAGACACAAAGCAGCACGTCGGCGACTACCGACTCATCGCAAGCTGTCGGGAATAATATCACCAACAATGTTTTGTATGAAGGCGATCGCTTCCATCCCAATAATCTTGGGTATCAACTGATGGCGAATGCCGTTCGCGATGAAGTGATCAAAACACAAAACTATTGGTTGCTAGAGGAGGAAGCAAAATGAAACCAAGCGAATCAACGAAGCAGCCGGAAAAAACAGCTGCAAGCACTAAAAAATCGATCAACTACTGGAAAATTGCTTTTCTAGTTCTGGTCGGCATCCTTTTGGGGACAACGGTTTTCTTTGCTTCAAGAATTTTTCAGCAGCGAGAAACTGGCTTAAATGAAAGTGCTGAACTTGTTCAACGGGAGGGCAGTCCTGTTCTGACCGTTAACAGCAACAAAAGCCAAGTCAATCAATTGATTGATTTTTATCTATCTGATTTTCAAAAGGATCAAGAGGTAAAATATAATTTTGAGCTGAGAAACGAAGCACTCTTAACAGGCGAGTTTCAAGTATTAGGGTTTCCTATCACGTTTTATCTCTATTTTGATCCTTATGTGACAGAAGAAGGCAATGTCCAATTAAAAGCCAAAAGTTTATCGATTGGCACCTTGGATTTGCCCACCAGTGAAGTAATGAAAATGATCAAACGTAGTTTTAAATTTCCCGAATGGATCGATGTCAATGCCGATGAACAAATTATACTGATACGATTGGATCAATTCCGCATGCAAAACGGATTGTTCATCAAGGCAAACAAAATCAATCTTGTAGATGATGAAATTCAAATGAGCTTATATTTACCAGCTGAAACGGAGGATGAATAATGGAACGAGCAATTTTTGCAGGTGGGTGTTTCTGGTGTATGATCCAGCCCTTTGATGAACTCGAAGGGGTGCATTCGATTTTTTCTGGCTATACCGCAGGACATACCGAAAATCCAACCTATGAAGAAGTCAAAAGCCATCAAACAGGGCATACTGAAGCAGTAGAAATCATTTTCGACCCAGAAAAAATCAGTTATGAGGAGCTCTTGACGATTTATTGGCAGCAAACAGATCCAACGGATGCTTTTGGCCAATTTGAAGATCGCGGCGACAATTATCGTCCAGTTATCTTCTATTTTAACGAAGAGCAGCGAAAAAAAGCCGAAGTCAGCAAAGCAGCACTTCAGGCTTCCGGTCGCTTTACCGATCCGATCGTGACTACGATCGAACCAGCGCAACCCTTTTATTTAGCGGAAGAAGAACATCAAGAGTACTACAAAAAGAATCCTGAAAATTTTGCTCGCAATCATGCCCGTCGAGCAGCCTTTTTAGAAGATCATTGGGAGCAAGAACATGCGTAAAAGTTTTTATAGCTATTTAATGGCAGTCAAAGGTCCGAGTCATACAGATGAGGCTCAGATCTTTGCCACTCATGCGAGTCATGATATTCAGTTTCCAAAGCACAGTGATGATTATGATGAAGTCTCTTCTTATCTGGAACTAAACGTTGATTATTTGCCCTCCATGGATATTTTTGATCGTATCTGGGCAGAGTATCTCGAAAATAACAAATAAAAACGTCCTTCGTTTTGCCTGCATAAATGCTCAGAACGAAGTTGTTTTTTCTCAGAGAGGTGTTGTGAATGAAAAATGTAACGACAAGCCGATATATCGTTTCTCTTGTCTGTGTCGCGATTTTGTCGGGAGGCGGTGTCTACTTATGGCAAACAGCCCAGCAAAATCAGCAGACGACACAGCCGGCGACAGAAACGACGACAGAAGCCAGCGGGATGGAGAAAATCCAGTCGTTGTATGACCAGATCCTTGCGAATTATTACCAAGAAGTCGATGAGGATGCATTGATTGAGGGTGCTCTTCAAGGGATGACCGATGCGCTTGACGATCCTTACACGACGTATCTGAACCAATCAGATGCGGATAACTTGGATCAGTCCCTCTCAGGAAGTTTTGAAGGGATCGGTGCTACTTTGTCGATCGTGGAAGACTATCCCGAGGTCGCACAAGCGCCAATCAAAAACACCCCTGCAGAAAAAAGTGGTCTGCGTATGAATGATCGAATCGTCAAAGTTGATGGGGAAGATACGCAAGGACAGGAATTGTCTGAAGTCGTGAGTAAGATTCGAGGGGAAAAAGGCACGCAGGTGACGTTAACGATTCAGCGTGGAGCAGATACCTTTGATGTGGAAATCACTCGGGACGTGATCCCAATCGAAACGGTCCATGGTGAACTGGTTGAAAATGATGATACGATCGGTCGAATTGATATTACCTCCTTTGCCGAAAACACAGCAGCTGAGTTGAAAGAAACGATCACCGAGTTGCGGGAAGACGGTGCGAAGTCGTTTGTTCTTGATCTAAGACAAAACCCTGGTGGATTGCTGGATCAAGTCCAGATCATGGCAAGTATGTTTTTAGAAAACGGCCAAACGATCGTGAAGTTTGCCAACAATCAAGGGGTTGTCAGTGAGACCAAAGCGAGCGAAGCATTGGATGAAGGATTCAAAGTCACAGAGCCAGTCGTTGTTTTAGTCGACGGCGGCAGTGCCTCCGCAGCTGAGATTTTTGCCGCAGCCCTACAAGAATCAGCGGATATCCCAGTCGTTGGTACGGAAACCTTTGGTAAGGGGACCGTTCAAAATGTGAAGGATCTGGGGGATAATAGTGAATTAAAAATGACGGTCATGAAATGGCTGACACCGAATGAAAATTGGGTCAACGATCAAGGCGTGATGCCAGACTATGAAGAGGATTATCCAGAATATGCGTATTTCCCGCCATTACCTCGTGATAATGCCTTAAAAGCTGGACAATCGTCAACGGCTGTCAACAATCTGAATCAATTTCTTAAAGCGTTAGGGTATGCCACTGGCGGCGATACCTTCAATGACGAGACGACTGCAGCTGTGAAAGCCTTCCAAGAAGCTCATGACCTAAAGGCAACTGGTGAAGTCGATGCCGACACTGCCCAAGCAATTGAAAAAGAAGTAGCAGAGAAACTCAAAGCAGAGGACCCAGCGTACTTAAAAGCACTGTCCTTGCTTTCAGAAAAATAAGTAAGGAAAAAATCAGAGAGGAGGTAGATTTGTGAATGCCAAGAGACAGTGGATCGATCGTTTTTGGTTAGTCGTGAAATATGCCTTGATCGCCTTTGCAACAGCCTTCTTGATTCGGGCATTTTTACTGATTCCGGTTCCTGTTGAAGGGAACTCCATGGAAGGAACGTTGCAACAAGGAGATATGGTAGTCATCGAAAAGATTTCACCGATCCAGCGTTTTGATGTCGTTGTTTTCCAGCTGCCAGATGGTTCGACCTATATCAAGCGGGTGATTGGCTTGCCGGGTGAGTCGGTAAAATATGTCAATGATCAACTTTACATTGATGATGAACCGGTAGATGAAGATTTTCTAGTGAAAAACCGCAGCAACGATCATGAGTCTGCCTCTTATACCAATGATTTTGATTTGGAATCTTTATTGGGCGTTGAGAAATTAGGCAAAGACAGTTATTTTGTCATTGGTGATAATCGACGTGCCTCTAAAGATAGCCGCTCCTTTGGTCCTATATCAGGTGATGCGATTTTAGGCAATGCCCGCTTTGTCTATTATCCATTGACCCATATTCGGTTGATTTAGACTGAGAAAAAAATATTCTTAAATAAACATCCCCCCTTGGAATCATTTGTTGACTCCAAGGGGGGATGTTGTATAGTAGTGACCCTTTTTCAAAAGGATGTGGCTTGCATCGAGAAAAGGGTGGACTTAGGCGCTATTGGCAGTTATTCTTTGTATTTTTTCATTAAAAGCAGCCAAGAGTTTCTGACATAGATTCGTTTCAAAATCACGGTAGCGGCAAAAATCAATGATCGCAGTGTTTTCCTCGGTTGTAAAAGGAGGTAAAAGCTGTGGGGAACTCAGAATATAAAAGTCAAAGGGTTCCTCTGTGGGCAGCGTGATCCGTTCAATTTCAACATAGGGCAATCGTTCACATATATTAAACACTTCCATTGAGACCAAGTAATTGGATACATAGACAAAAGCAACTTTAAGCTTATATTTCTGTTCCTTTTCGATGTAAATGGGGTAAAGCAAACACGCTTGATAAAAAGCAAGATCCGTATAACAGGCTTTTAACCACTCGTAGCCTTTGCGGTTTGCTATTTTACGCCAAAAGCTCTGAATCGTATTTGTCAAAATCGTATGTAATGGGTACTTATCTTTGATTACAGTTGTTTCGAAAAAATTTAAAAGAGGGACTTTTTGCTTGAATATGCAGAACTTCAGCAATGTAAGATATGTATTCATATAAAGAAACGATTGATGGTCGAAATCAAAATCACAGAGAAATTTTTGGCAGTGTGCTTCAAATTCAGCCATCAGTTCCTTTAACTCCGATTTTTCATGCTTGTAACAGTCTTGAATGATCGGAAGGCGCACGTCTGCTGCTGAAGTTAGCATCGGCCAGTAATAAAAAAGGAAAAACAAAGCATTGATCTCAAGAATATCTATCGCTGAATCAATGATTTCAAAAAACGCTGAAAAGAAATCAAGATTTTCACCACTGGGAATAAAGGACTGGTTCGTTAACTGATAAAGATTTGTCGCGTGGCCATTCTTGATACGAAATAGACAGATTTTGCAATGAAGCAAGGCTTCTTTTTTGCCAATCTCATACTTGCTTTTGTACTTCGTTCCTTCGTAAGTCACAAAAAGTTCTTCGATCTCTTGATCAAATGCCCTCGCCAAACTATCTCCTAAAGAAATGTGCCAGATAAAATTAAACAATAAGATGCGAATTACCATCTCCGAACCTGTAAGTGCCATAGCGGACTGATTTAACGTCACGTTGAATTCTTTCAAATGGTCTTGCAGCTTCTTTGTTTGCCGAAAGCAAGTCGAACGACTGATATAGTTTCTTTGGCAAAATGCCAGTAAACTTTCATCTTGATTGGTCAAGATGCTTAACAATAATTTGTAAGAAATGCTTTCTTGCGCTAAAAATTGCTGATATTGGTTGTATTCAATCAAATTTTTAGGAAGATTCAGGGTGTTTTTATGTAATGAAAGATTTACTGGGGAGAGGTTTTGCAAGTCGATTTGGATCGAGGAAAGTAAACTTTTCAATCGTGTTGCACTTAAGTGGGTCAGATTTTTCACGAACTCTAGGTTGTATTCACCCGGAGCAATTGATAATAGTTTTCCGTAGAGTCCGATTTTGTCTAACGCTCGGGTATCTAAGAGTATTTTTTCAATCAAATGATCACCTTCTTGTTTTATTAATAACGTATTTATATAACGGTGTAAAGACACGTCTCAAAACTTTTGCTTTTTTTTAGAAAAATTGAGACAAATTTTTCATGGAACTGTCTCATAAAGAACAAAAATAGAAATCGCAGGTGAAAAACGATAGTTTTCTTACATTATTAAATAACATATCGATAATGAATTAACTTTAAAATAACCAACTTTTTTTTCTTATGAATAACTACAGGTGTGCCAATTGTTTCTATTTTTCAGAAAATAAAAAAAAGAGGTGCCTTTTGCTTCTTTCTTGTATGATCAGCTTGTAATTTTTGATTCTTTGAAAGGAGGTCTTTTTATGTTTTTGACAAAGAGACACCACTGGTTCTCTTTCATTTTCTGTATGTTAGGGGGGATATTATTTTTCATTTATTCGAGTTTGCAAACAAACGGGACTGCAAGTGCACAAGAAGAACATACGATCACTATTGCTGAAACGAAGCAGATCAAACTGACTGGTCACCAAGAGGACCATCAATTTTCTTTATGCTATCAACTACCGCAAAAAAACAAACAGCAGCGTCTCTGGGTACAACTATACGCGATCGATGAAACGAAGGAACAGTCGTTATTAAAAACAAGCAATGAAGAGATGACTCAAGTCAAGGATGATTCCGCACAGTCTTGGCTTACAACCCAAGCTTTCTTGCAAACACCAACGGAACAAGAACTAATCTTTCAGCTGCCTGAAGAAACGAAAAAGCTAAAATTGAGGATTCAGATCGAAGAATATGACAAGGAACGTGAAGAATCGTACAACCTACTGTCTTTGAATGAATCAGTTTTTGAAATCCCACTTGCCACAAATTCTGCTCTTTCAGAAACGTCAGAAGTCAATTCTGGCACTGGATCCTCTTCAGAAGCCGTGAGTGAGTCGACCTCGGAGCAAGCGTCGACTGAAAGTTCAAAAGAAGTTTCGAACGAAGAAACGAAGGAAGAGACAAACGAGACAGGAACGGCGACAAGTGCTTCTGAAGAGGAAACGCTCATTGAACCTTTTAAACAAGAACATCTTTATCAAAAAACGACTGTTTCACAGGCTTTTGCTTCGATTGGACCAGATTATACGACAGACCAAAGCGGGACGTATCCTGTGGCGAACTGGAAAACTGATGAAAACAGTAACGTCTTAAATCATCAGGGGAACAAGGATGCAGGCGAAACGTGGGACGGCATAACTACATGGAATGGCGATCCAGCAAATTTGACCCATTCATATATTGAATATGGTGGTGTAGGAGACGAAGCAGATTTCGCGCTACGAAAATTTGCCAAAGAGACAAATACCCCAGGACTATTTGATGTCTACCTAAATGTACGAGGGAATGTTCAACGTCAAATTGATCCCATCGATGTCGTGTTGGTAGTGGATTGGTCAGGCAGTATGAATGAGATGGGACGGATCGCAGAAGTGAAAAAAGGCGTGGATCGCTTTTTGAATCAAATTGAAGGAAGCGGCATTCAGGATAGTGTCTACATGGGCTATGTCGGTTATTCCAGTGATGGCAGCAATTATCAAAACAAAACCTGCCAATTAGGAAAATTTTCTGAAGTCAAAGAGACGATCCGATCGATGACGCCAGAAACAGCAGCTGGGGGAACCTTTACACAAAGGGGGCTACGTCAAGCAGGGGATATGCTATCGACGCAAAATGGACATAAGAAAGTCATCGTTTTGCTAACGGATGGCGTTCCTACTTACAGTTATCATGTGTCTAAAGTGCATACCCAGGCTGACGGCAGTTATTATGGAACCGCCTTTTCTCTTACTCAAGACCAGCCGATGAATACATCGTTTCTCTACAATGGCTATTTTGCGTTTGATCAACAGAACAATTATAAATGGATCAACAATACCTTTATCGCCACGATTGGTGAAGCGATGGCGTTAAAAGAACGCGGCATCGAGATTCATGGGTTGGGGATTCAACTGCAAGGAGATCAAACCGCTGGGTATACAAAGGCCGATGTCGAGAAAAAAATGAGACAGATGGTTTCTGCTGATGAAGACGGCCATCTTTATTATGAGTCAGCCAATGAAGCAGCGGATATTGCCGACTATCTCGAGAAAAAAGCCCTTCACATTGCGGCAACAGTCACCGATGGCGAGATTACTGACCCCATTTCGCAGCCATTTGTCTACGAAGAAAATAGCTTGTCCGTCAAAAGTGTCGGGTCTGCTGCTCTAACGGTGCAGCCTGACATTTCGATGTCTGACAATACAATCCATGCTTCAGGTCTTTATTTAGGCGAAGGGCAAGAACTGCAAATTCATTATCAAGTGCGGATTCAAACAGAAGCAGCGGATTTTAAACCAGATACTTGGTATCAAATGAATGGCGAAACGGTATTTTATCCGAATCATCAGTCCGATCAAAAGGCATTGTTTGGTGTGCCATCCGCCAAAGCACCTGGGAAGGAGGTGACGATCAAAAAGCACTGGGAAGAATACGATGGCGATACCTCCAGTCGTCCTGAAACGATCTATTTTGAAATAAGCAGGAGTCCTGTCAGCAATGAGAAAAGCTGGCAAACAGGGTATCTCAAACTTACTGAGACCGATGCCCAAGACCAGACAACTTGGGAACGAAGCAAGGTTTACGCGCTTTCTGAAAAGGATGGGACGGAGTACGAAGAAACCCGTTTACTACCGCTGTATAACAATCAAGGAGAAACTTTTGATTATCAAGTCACAAATGAACGAGCAGTGGCAGGTTATGGAGCGACAAAAGTGGACGCTTATACATGGAAAAACACAAAGGCGTTTGTGCCATTGGCATTAAACCTGATCAAAAAATCCGCTGTAGGAGAGGTGAAGCTGACAGGTGCCATTTTTGAATTAACGGGGGCAGGAGAGACAGTGACCCTTGTGGATCAAGGGGATGGAACGTATAGGCTGCCAGCAGATATTGTGTTGCAAAAAGATCAGACCTATCGTTTGGAGGAAGTCACTGCACCGGCGGGACATCATTTGTCTAAGCAGACAGAGTGGCTAATTCATATCGATGCGCAAGGGAATACGACGATCGATGAGCAACCCGTCACAGTGGACGATCATACGATTACGCTGGAGATCACCAATCCGTTTACAGAAATTCCAGTTGCTATTCGAAAATATACGGTACAAAAAGAGCAGCAAGTACTGTTAGCTGGGGCTGTCTTTTCTCTGCAACAAAAAACAGCAGCGGGGGATTATCAAGAAATTGCCTCAGAAACATCGAATGATGCGGGGATGGCTGAATTTACGATTCTTGAGCCGGGCGCTTATCGCATCTCAGAAACAGCTGGTCCGCTTGGATACGATACGATTGCTGGTGATTATGAGTTTGTCGTTGGTTCAGACGGAAAGATCCAGTATCAAGGGGAAAACGTCGCTGCAGATGCCAACTGTTGGACTCTTACCCATGGCAATCAGTTAAAACCTTTTGATTTGGTGGTCAATAAACAGGATGAACTGGGACAAGCACTTGAGGGAGCCAAATTCCGCTTAAGCGGAAACGGTCAGACGATAGAATTACCAGAATTCCAAGAATCGCTAGCGGTATTTCATTTCCATGATCTAACACCAGGCAGCTATACCTTAGAAGAAATTGTTACGCCTACAGGCTATGCTGGTTTAACAGCACCTGTGAAAATTAGGATTGAAGAGGATGGCAGTGTCTTGATTGACGAAAAATTGCAGCCGAATCTTCTTGTTTCTGGAGAAAAGAACAATCAAATAGAATTGATCGTCACCAATCAAGTAAAAGTGTCTCTTCCTGAAACAGGAGGGAATTGGCATGGGTGGCTGGCGATTCTTTCAGCAGGTCTGCTAGTCCTTTTAGCTAGTAGCTATTTGTACGTTACGCGCAAAGATAAGCCTTCATTAAAGTAATTTTTCCATTAGCGAATGAAAAACGAAAAAAATTTAGAAGAGAGGAAAGAACAATGAAAAAGGTTTTTAATCATACGAAAATGGTTTGTCTCCTATTTTTACTTCTGCCATTTGTCTTTCTTGGAACGAAAAATCAGCAAGTATCCGCAGAGAGCAATTTGGCACAGGTCCATCTGCATAAAAAGAAAATGGTCAATCTGCCAGGTTCATTGATTCAAAATAGTGGGACTGAGATGGCAGAGTTTGATCAATACCAAGGCTTAGCCGATGTCACTTTTTCTGTCTATGATGTGACCACAGCATTTTATGAAAAACGATCTGCAGGGGCATCCGTTGAAGAAGCGAAGCGTCAAGTCCAAACCTTGACGCCTGGTTCCCCTGTAGCTAGCGGGAAAACAGATGCAGCCGGTGATTTGGTTTTTGAATTGCCGAAAAAACAAGCCGATCGGGATGCAGTTTACACCATTGTAGAAGACCCTAAAGACGGTGTTACCACTGCTGAGAACATGGTGATCGCCTTTCCTGTTTACGAAATGATCCAACAAGCAGACGGGTCGTATGCTTACGGGGAAGAAGAATTAGACACGATTCATCTTTATCCTAAAAATACTGTCACAAATGAAGGAACGCTCCTTGTGAATAAACGAGGAACGGGGGAAAACGAACCACTGAATGATGCGGAATTTGTCATCTCAAAGCAAGAAGGAAACCAACAGACCAAGAAATATATTTTAAGTGCAGCCGATGGACTTTTTACGTGGACGACTGACAAACAAGCAGCGTACCGCTTTTTAACAGGTAAACAATATGCTGCTGGAGAAACGACCATCGATGTTGAAGAAAACCAAAAAGGACAGTTAAAAGTTGAGCAGTTAGAAGCAGGCACCTATCAATTAGAAGAAACGAAAGCCCCAAGTCAAGCCGCCTTGATCGAGCAAGAAACCATCAAGGATTTTTCGATCGCAGCAGGCAATGACGTCACGGTTGAGTTAACAGTCAAGAATGACACGACAAATGTTACCAAAACAACACCACAATTAGACGGCAAAGACGTGGGAATCGGCGAAAGAATTCAATATCACCTAACGGTCAATATCCCATTAGGTATCCAAGACAAAGTAGGAGCAGAAAACAAATACAAACATTTCCAATTGATCGATGCGCACGATCCAGCGTTGACTTTTGAAAACACAGCAGAGGGAGAAACTGGCTATGCGTTGTATGATGGAGAAAAGAAAATCGATTCAACGAACTATCAAGTAGCGGAAAAAGAGCATGGCTTTACGGTAACCATCAATCCAGAATTTGTGCCGCAATTAACGCCAGGAAATCAATTGCGCTTTGTGTATTATATGTATTTAAATGAACAGGCTATGCCTCTCAATGGCTTTAAGAATGAAGCAAATGTAGAAACAGATTTCATGACGGATCAAACGCCGCCAAGCGTGGAAATTTTGACAGGGGGCAAACGCTTCTTAAAAGTCGATGGGGCTGTGACCGCTACCGAAGCGCTGGCAGATGCAGTTTTTGTTGTACGAGATCAAGACCGTGATGATGCCAACTACTTGAAAATCGAAGAGGGAACCAAACAGGTATCTTGGGTGCAAACAGCGGATCAAGCGACGAAATTTACCACAGGAACAGCTGGATTGGTTGATATCATCGGGTTGAAATTTGGCACGTACTATTTGGAAGAAGTAAAAGCACCGAAAAATTACGTGCTGCTAACAAATCGCATCGCTTTTGAAGTCCATGAAACGTCTTATGGAACGAAAGAGCAATTGGGAGAGCCCGAAAAAGTTCCTAACCGCCGCAAAGGAACCTTACCAGCAACTGGTGGTGTCGGCACGTATCTAATGGGCGCAATCGGAGTGGTGATCGTTAGTTTAGCAGGGGTTTATTTTGTAAAACGGAAAGGGTAAGTAAATGAGATGAAAAAGCACGATGAGTATCAGACGAAGAAATGGCGTAAAAGCACCAACTAGAAAAGTAACTTTATTGGATTTTTTGATGGGTGTTCTGCTGCTGCTCGGGGTTTTGATCATCAGTTATCCTTTTGTAAGTAATCAGCTCAACACGATTTTGGATCAACAGTTGATCAGTTACTACCAAAGCCAAGCCAAAAAAATGAGTGAAATAGAAAAACAACAAAAAAGGAACCAGTTGGAACGAGTAAATCAAGAGCTAGCACAGCAGCCCAGCAATCCTGGAATCAAAGAAACGCAAGATTTATCAGAAACAAGAGACTCAGAATCAGTTGATACACCTGATTACTATGAACGACATACGATCGGCGTCTTAAAGATCCCCGTGATCGGTGTCGCTCTCCCGATTTTTGATCAAACCACCGATACGTTGTTAAAAAGAGGCGCAACATTATTGGAGGGCGCTTCGTATCCAATAGGTGGTGAAGATACCCATGCGGTTCTTTGTGGGCACCGTGGGTTAACGAGTGCAACGCTCTTTACTGATCTGCCTAAGCTGCAGATCGGTGATGAGTTTTATATCGAAACGTTTGATGATACATTGGCGTATCAAGTAGATCAGATAAAAACGGTCGACCCTGATGATACTCAGGCATTAAAAATTGTGAAAGGCAGCGATTACGTCACGCTGTTGACCTGTACCCCCTATATGGTCAATAGCCATCGTTTATTGGTACGGGGCAAAAGAATTCCTTATGTTGAAGTAAAAGAAACAGCCGCCGCCAAAAAAGCACAGCAGCAAAAAGTAGGATTGATGCTAGGCGTGATCACTGTTCTTATCCTCCTCTTGTTGATTAGTAATAGGATTCAGCGGAAAAAACGTCTTCATTCGAATACTTCCATTGATGAAAAGTAAGGATCGTTTGTTTTTCTCACTAAGTAGAAGAAAATGACTTTTTAACCTAAGTCAGAATGAAACATGTCGTGTGAAATATGGTACAATAACTAAGATAAAAGATAGCAAAAAAGCAGTCAGACTATTGTGAGTGTGTTAGGAAAAACCAAAATAAAGCGGTAAGGATGCTTCATTCAACCACTTCCCCAAAATTAAAAGTCAAGGAGCGTTGAAGCAAACGCGCTCGAAGCTTTTCCTATGCATCAGGTTGGAAAAAGAACCTTGATCCGCAAACAGTTCAGCTAGTTTGCTGCACTGATGGGTATTTCAGACTCAAAAAAAGCAAGTAGCCTTCGTTCTTGTCACCTATAGACTACACGAATATAAAAACGACTGTCTTTTTTATCAATTCGAAGAAGTACCAAGGAGGAAAACGTTCAAATGACCATTCAATGGTTTCCAGGCCATATGGCGAAAGCCAGACGTGAAGTAAGTGAAAAATTAAAGTTCGTGGATATCGTTTTTGAACTCGTGGACGCACGCTTGCCGATTTCATCCCGCAATCCGATGTTAGATCAATTATTACAACAAAAACCACGATTGATCTTGATCAATAAAGCGGATCTCGCAGATCCCGTTCAAACCAAAAAATGGGAGCATTATTTCCAAGCACAAGGCTATCTAGCACTGGCAATCAACGCCCAAGACAATCAAGGGGTTAAAGCCATTGTTCCTACAGCAAAACAAGTCTTGAAGGAAAAAATTGCTCGCGACAAAGCGAGAGGCTTGAAGCCTCGTGCGATTCGAGCAATGGTGATCGGCATCCCGAATGTCGGAAAATCGACCTTGATGAACCGCTTAGTAGGGAAGAAAATCGCTCAGACGGGCAATAAACCCGGCGTGACGAAAGGGCAGCAATGGCTGCGTTTTGGGACTGATCTAGAGCTTCTAGATACGCCTGGGATCTTATGGCCAAAATTTGAAGATCCTGAGATCGGCAAGAAGTTGGCATTGACCGGAGCGATCAAAGACCAGCTGATCCATTTGGATGATATTGCATTGTATGGTCTTGATTTTTTTGCCCGCTATTATCCTGAAAGAATCGCGAATCGTTACCAACTAAAAGCGGAAGAAGAGGCGTTGTTAGCGCCCGATCTGTTGATGAAAATCACGGAAAAACGTGGCTATAAAGACAATTACGATCGAGGAAGCGAACTCGTTGTCTTCGACATTCGGCAAGGGAAATTGGGCCGATATACACTAGATCGAGTGGAGGAAATGGAAAGCCAAGATGAAACAACCGATTAAGACAATCAAAGAGCGATTATTTGATCCAGCTTTCAATGACCAAGCGTATTTGCAGGCGCTGCAAGCAGATGAACGAGCGGGGGTCCAAAAGCTGCTGCAACAATACGAGAAACAGCGAGTGAAACACCAGCTATTGCAGGAAAAATACGAAGAAATGATGCGTTTTGAAAACGAAGCATTTCAGCAAGGCGCCCGTTTTATTGCTGGTTTAGATGAAGTGGGGCGCGGACCATTAGCAGGACCCGTTGTGTCAGCTGCGGTCATCTTGCCTAAGGAATGTCAGATCTTAGGTCTAAATGATTCCAAACAGCTTTCTGCCAAGAAAAGAGAAGAGCTGTTTATCGAAATTCAAAACAAAGCCGTTGCTGTCGGTATCGGTGTGGTCAGTCCAGAAGAGATCGATCGGATCAATATCTATCAAGCCAGTCGTCTAGCAATGAAAGAAGCCTTGATCGACTTAGCAGTCAAGCCCGAGTATTTACTGATCGATGCGATGACGATCGATACGGAAATCCCTCAACAAAGCTTGATCAAAGGAGATGCCCGTTCCATTTCCATTGCCGCAGCAAGTATCATCGCCAAGGTATATCGAGACAATTTAATGAAAGATTTTCATGAAGTCTATCCTTTTTATGGGTTTGATCAAAATGCTGGGTATGGAACCAAAGTCCATTTAGAAGGGCTAGCTGCCCACGGAATCTGTCCTATTCATCGAAAAACATTTGCGCCAGTAAAACAATATCTATAAATTTCATCCATCCCTCTTTTTTTAGCGAATCTTATAAGTAAGATTACTAAGAAAAGAGGGCTTTGTTTATGAAGTATCAACAAGCAACAGATTTTGAAAAACAGTTGATAAAACTGTACTACTGTCAGGGAATTGGTCTGCAAGGTTGTTGGAAGATCATTTGGCATTGGTTGGAAACAAAAGAGATGAATTGTTCGCTGGAAGAGATGATTACCATCGGGGTCCTTCCACAGCACCGTGCGGTTTTTCGGCGATCATGGGAGCGATTGACAGACGAACACATCGCACAAAAGATGGGCGCACAAAACTACCTCACTTTCTTCTCGGCGGAGTATCCGATGCTTTTACGACAAATCGCGGACCCGCCATTGATGCTTTTTTATGAAGGGAATCTGCAATTGCTACAAACGACTATGATTGGCTTTGTTGGTGCAAGAACGGCGTCCTTATACGCACGAAAAGTTTGCGAAAAGCTGATTCCACCTCTAGTGACGGAAAATTATACCATCGTTAGCGGATTGGCCAATGGTGTCGACAGCTTTGCCCATGAATCAGCCATCAGAAATCGTGGACAAACCATTGCTGTGATTGCTTCTGGGATGGACCATTGTTATCCGTCATCTTCCTACCGTTTGTTCCAGCAGATCCGTCAAGAACATCTGGTGCTAAGCGAATATCCGCACGATACCAAACCGCAAAGATACCACTTTCCGCTGCGCAATCGCATTATTGCTGGGATCTCAAAAGGGGTCTGCGTAATTGAAGCCAAGAAAAGAAGCGGTTCTTTGATTACGGCACAGTTAGCGATGGAAAACGGACGAGAAGTTTTTGCAGTGCCTGGTGAAATGATTTCGGATCAGTCAAAAGGTTGTCACCGCTTGATTCAAGATGGTGCAAAATGTACGATTAGCGTGTCGGATATTTTACAAGAGTTAGCCTTTTTTTGATTTTTCCAATCAACCTTCCTTGACAAACCTTTTCTTGAAAGCTATGATAAGCTACGATTTGTATGTTTCATCTGCATACGATAGGTTCACTGATTGATAGAATATAATAGTAGGAAAAATTCAGGAAGGAGCCATTCTTTATATGGCATATAAATATTTAGTAATCGTGGAATCGCCCGCAAAGGCGAAAACCATTGAAAAATACCTTGGACGAAATTACAAAGTCGTCGCAAGTGTCGGTCATATTCGTGATCTCCCTAAAAGTAAGATGGGGATCGATGTCGAAAATGATTATGAGCCTCATTACATTTCGATCCGTGGAAAAGGTGACGTGATCAAAAGTCTCCGTTCTGCTGCGAAAAAAGCTGAAAAAGTCTACCTCGCAAGTGACCCGGATAGAGAAGGAGAAGCCATTGCTTGGCATTTAGCTTTTCTACTTGGACTAGATTTAAAAGATAAAAATCGTGTCGTCTTTAATGAAATCACTAAAGATGCGGTCAAAGCAGCCTTCAAAGAGCCAAGAACGATCGATGTGGATCTCGTCGATGCCCAACAAGCACGGCGGATCTTAGACCGTTTAGTCGGGTATTCATTGAGTCCGATCCTTTGGCGCAAAGTCAAAAAAGGGTTAAGTGCTGGACGTGTTCAATCGGTGGCGCTTAAGATCATTATTGATCGTGAAAAAGAGATCCGTGATTTTGTTCCTGAAGAATATTGGAGCATTGATGGAAACTTTAAAAAAGCCACGAAGAAATTCAAAGCCAATTTTTGGGGCTTAGATGGCAAAAAGAAAAAATTACCGAATGCTGAAAGTATTAAAGAAGTCACCGATCGCCTTTCTGGTAAAGACTTTCAAGTGACAAAGGTTGAAAAGAAAGAACGCAAACGAAATCCATCTGCACCATTTACCACCAGTAGTTTGCAACAAGAAGCAGCCCGCAAACTGAATTTTCGAACACGGAAAACCATGATGGTCGCACAGCAGCTCTATGAAGGGATCGCCCTTGGCAAACAAGGGACTGTCGGTTTGATTACCTATATGCGTACCGACTCGACGCGAATCGCTGACACAGCCAAAGGGGAAGCAGCCGAATTTATCGAAAACACCTATGGTTCAGAGTTCTCCGCTCACGGTGGCAAAAAACGCGCCAATGCACAAGGGGCGCAGGATGCCCATGAAGCAGTAAGACCGACCAGTGTTTTGCGTACGCCAGAAGCCATGGAGAAATTCTTAGACAAAGACCAATTAAAATTGTATCGCTTGATCTGGTCTCGCTTTGTGGCTAGTCAAATGACGCCTGCCATTTTGGATACGATGAAAGTTACTTTGGATCAAAATGGTGTCATCTTTATTGCCAATGGTTCAAAGATCAAATTCAAAGGATTTATGCAGGTCTATGTGGAAGGACGCGATGATGGCAAAGAAGACAAAGAGAACATCTTGCCAGAGTTAGTCGAAGGAGATGTCGTTCAATCCGTATCGATCGAACCGAAACAGCATTTCACCCAACCACCTGCTCGTTACAGCGAAGCAACGTTGATCAAAACCCTTGAGGAAAACGGTGTGGGTCGTCCTTCAACCTATGCACCGACGTTAGAAACCATTCAGCGGCGTTATTATGTGAAATTGACGCAAAAACGTTTTGAGCCAACTGAACTTGGTGAGATCGTCAATTCGTTGATCGAGGAATTCTTCCCGCAAATTGTTGATATGCATTTTACTGCTGAAATGGAAAATAGCTTGGATAGCATTGAAGCTGGGAAAGAAGAATGGGTCAAAGTTGTCGATCAGTTTTATCGCCCATTTGAAAAAGAATTGACAACTGCAGAAGAAAGTATCGAAAAAATTCAAATCAAAGATGAACCTGCAGGCTTTGATTGCGATCTTTGTGGTCATCCGATGGTGATCAAATTAGGCCGCTACGGAAAGTTTTATGCTTGCAGTAATTTCCCAGATTGCCGCAACACAAAACCAATCGTGAAAGAAATCGGCGTTGAGTGCCCTGTCTGTCATCAAGGGCAAGTCGTTGAACGCAAATCGAAGAAAAACCGGTTGTTTTATGGTTGTACCCGCTACCCTGAATGTGACTTTACTTCTTGGGACAAACCAGTGGGTCGTAATTGTCCGAAGTGTGATAATTATTTAGTCGAAAAGAAAGTCAAAGGTGGGAAACAAGTCGTTTGTATCAAAGGCGACTATGAAGAAAATGTGCAAAAATAACTAGCAGGATATCCTGTTAAAAAAGAATCGGCGTATTCTCTTGAACGGTCAGCCTCATCGTTGGCTGACAAAAGAAAGCGCCGGTCCTTTTGATTAATACAAGCTGTTTCTTATGAAAAGAGACGAGCTTTTGAAATAAAAGGAGAGCACTATGAAAGAAATCAATGTTATTGGTGCCGGTTTAGCCGGAAGCGAGGCTGCGTGGCAAGCAGCGCAAGCAGGTGTCGCAGTAAATCTTTATGAAATGCGTCCTAAGAAGTCGACAGAAGCCCATCACACAAATAATTTTGCCGAGCTTGTTTGTACCAATTCACTACGAGGCAACAATTTAACGAATGCGGTCGGTGTCTTGAAAGAAGAAATGCGTCGCTTGGATTCAGTGATTATCACTTCTGCAGACAAAACAGCGGTTCCAGCAGGTGGTGCCTTAGCTGTGGATCGCGATGATTTTTCAGAGTTGGTCACCAAACGTGTCAAGGAGCATCCTTTAGTTACAGTCATCGAAGAGGAGATCACTGAAATTCCAGAAGGCATCACTGTGATCGCAACAGGTCCATTGACTTCTGAACCGCTCTCAAAAGCGATCCAAGCCTTTAACGGATCTGAAGGATTTTATTTCTATGATGCCGCAGCACCAATCGTTGACAAATCAACCATCAATATGGATAAAGTTTATTTGAAATCTCGTTACGATAAAGGTGAAGCAGCCTATCTGAACTGTCCGATGAATGAAGAGGAGTTTTATGCGTTTCGTGAGGCCTTGGTCAATGCAGAGGTGGCTCCTTTGAAAGAATTCGAAAAAGAAAAATTCTTTGAAGGGTGTATGCCGATCGAAGTCATGGCTGGTCGTGGTCCGAAAACCATGTTGTTTGGTCCGATGAAACCAGTTGGGTTAGAAGATCCGAAAACTGGCAAGCGTCCTTACGCAGTGATTCAGCTGCGTCAAGACAATGCGGCGGCTTCTCTTTACAACATTGTTGGCTTTCAAACACATTTGAAATGGGGCGAACAAAAACGGGTATTCCGGATGATCCCTGGCTTGGAAGAGGCTGAATTTGTGCGCTATGGCGTGATGCATCGGAATAGTTTTATGAATTCACCTGAGCTTTTGCAACAAACCTATCAATCGAAAAAACGTGAGGACCTCTTTTTTGCTGGACAAATGACAGGGGTCGAAGGGTATGTGGAAAGTGCAGCCAGCGGGTTGATGGCTGGCATCAACGCTGCCAAACTTGCAAAAGGCGAAGCACCGATCATTATGCCACAAGAAACGACGATTGGTAGTATGGCGTATTATATCACCCATGCTGAAGGCAAACACTTCCAACCAATGAATGCAAACTTTGGGTTGTTGCCAGAACTTCCAGAGCGAATCAGAGACAAGAAATCCCGTTACGAAGCATTGGCAAATCGAGCGTTAGCTGCGTTAGAAAAAGCCAAGGAACAATTATAAGCACGATGATCGAAAACTTTCTTACTGATAATTGGTGAGAAAGTTTTTTTTTAATTTGTCTTGAAACTTTAATCAAGGTGACTTATGATAGACAGTAACAATGACAGAAGGTGGTGAAGATGGTGATCGGAGAATGGATTCATTTGATTCAAAACTATTTACAGCGTTTTCCTACAGTGATTCAATTTTTAGGTTGGCTGATCCTCTTGGTCGGGGTCATTTTCGTTGTCTTTGTTGTATTTAGTTTGCTGTTGGGGCCCTTTATGTGGCTCTACAATCGCATCACAGACAAAAACCGCAGCAATGTCATTAGCCGCAATGAGTTTGTGATCGGCGAACTGACGGAAAAGATTGTCGGAGATACAATCGGCGAAGTCATGGAAATAGGGAGTCAAAGTGCACGTTCTGTTTATCCTGCTCGTTTTTTTCGAGAAGAAGATCGTGAAAACAATGTTCGATTGCCAGTCGGCACCAAAGTCATCATTGTCGATTTTGATAAAAAAGGGATCGCGTTGGTGGTTGAAAGTAAAAATTTTATAGAATAGGAAGTGTTAGGTTATGGTGGATACAGGATCAGCAGTTGATTTTTTAAGTAATCCGATTTTATGGGGCGTTGTCCTCCTTGTTTTATTGATCGCCTTTTTGATGATACGCTACCGAATCGGAAAACCCGATGAAGCGTTGATCGTCACGGGGTCGTTTTTAGGAAAAGAAGGCATCAAGATTTTAAAAAACAGTGGGACGTTTGTGATTCCTATTGTTCAAAAGGCACATAAATTAAGTTTACTGACCCACAAGTTAGAGATTGGGACACCAGAAGTTTATACAGAACAAGGCGTACCGATCAAAGCCAGTGCCACGGTATTAGTGAAAGTCGGCAACAGTACCGAGTCGATCAAGACAGCCGCTGAACAATACTTAGGCAAATCCACTGGTGAACTGGAAGATGAAGCGCAAGAAGTCTTAGAAGGTCACTTACGGGCAATTCTAGGAACGATGACGGTGGAAGCCATCTACAAAAACCGCGATGATTTTGCGGAACAAGTACAAGAAGTTGCCTCTACGGATTTGAAAAAAATGGGGCTGGAGATCGTTTCATTTACGATCAAAGACGTTAGCGACAGCAATGGGTACCTCGATGCTTTAGGGCGTCCCCAGATTGCTGAAGTGAAGAAGAATGCTGAAGTAGCAGAATCCAATGCCTTAAGAGAAACGCGGATCAAGCAAGCCGAGAATGAACAGTTGGCACAGCATGAAGAGATCCGTCGCCAAACAGAAATCGCAGAAGCGACAAAAGATATGGCATTGAAACAAGCGCAGTACAAACAAGAACGTGAAGTTGCGGATGCGAAAGCAGAGCAAATCGCGGTCGGTGAGCAAATGAAAGTACAATTGATCGAGCAAGAAAAAAATATTGAGATTCAAGAGAAACAAGCGGAATTGACAGAAAAAGAATTGAATGCAACTGTCCGTAAAAAAGCCGAAGCAGATAAATATGTCGTTGAACAAAACGCATTAGCAGACAAAGCCCGTGAAATCGCCCGAGCACAAGCCGAAGCGGAAAAAGTCAAATTGGCTGCACAAGCGGAAGCGGAACGAATTGAAAAATTAGGTAGTGCCGATGCGGAACGAATCGCAAAAGTCGGTCAAGCCGAAGCGGAAAGCCGAGAAAAAATGGCGATCGCTTTGACCAAGCTGAACGAAGCTGGTATTTTGATGGAATTTATCAAAGTGCTACCTGAAATTGCGAAAGAAGTCAATGCACCCCTTAGCAATATCGATAAAGTGGTCAGCTTTGGCGGCAATGATGGGCTTCAATCAATGGGAGAAGCTGGCTTAGCTCGAACCTTTGATACGATCAAAGAAACCACCGGATTAGACTTAGTGGCGTTGATCAATGACACCATGTCCACAAAACAAGGAAACAAAGAGCTAGTTCAGGCTGTTTCACAAAGCAATGGTTCGCCTCAGCCAACAACGGAGCGGATCGAATAAAAGGAAATAAATGGAAACGTACCAGTCCCTCTCTATTTTGAGAAAGGGACTGGTACGTTTTTATGGCTCTTTTGAGTGATCTTTCTGAAGAATGATAAGAATCTTACGAAGATTCTTAGAAAGTTTTCACAATTATGTCTAAACTTTGAAATATTGATTAAATTCTGACAATTCATTTGTTTTTTTTTGTGGTCTATGCTAAAGTTATTTCGAATCATGAAAAGGGGGGTTACTTTGCAAACGGATCAATTACAAGAAGAGTTTTTTCGTTATCTTATTGTTGAAAGAGGGTATTCGGAAAAGACAAAAAAAGCGTATCAAGAAGATATGAGCGATTTTTTTCACTTCTTGAAAGAGTCTGGCAATGAAGACCCGTTAGCGGTGGAGTATCGTGATGTTCGTGTCTATCTGAGCTACTTGACGGAACGAGGGTATAGCCGTAATTCCATCAGTCGGAAAATGGCTAGCTTGCGTTCATTCTACCAATTTCTAACCAAGCATGAGATCGTCAAAGAGAATCCCTTCGCCTACATTCATTTAAAAAAGAAAAACGCTAAATTACCGCGTTTTTTTTATGAAAAGGAAATGGATGCTCTTTTTCAAAGTGTCGCTGGTGATGAGCCATTACAACAGCGCAATCAAGCATTGTTAGAAGTCCTTTACGGTTCAGGTCTGCGGGTCAGCGAGTGTAGCAGTCTGACGCTGGGCGCGATCGATTGGGAAAGCGGCGTTTTGTTGATCCACGGAAAAGGCAACAAAGATCGCTATGTTCCTTTCGGCAGTTACGCACAAGCGGCAGTCAAGCGCTATCTTTCCTCAGGGCGCAAGCAACTGATGGAAAAGCAGAACAAGGAACACGAGGTTTTTTTCGTGAATCATCTAGGTGATGGGATCACTGCAACAGGGATCGAGTATGTGTTGAATCAAATCATCCGAAAAAGCAGTTTAGACAGTAAAATCCATCCTCATATGCTGCGGCATACGTTTGCGACCCATCTATTAAACAACGGAGCCGATATGCGGACCGTTCAAGAATTGTTGGGGCATGCCAATCTATCTACGACACAGATCTATGCGCATGTCACCAAAGATAGTTTACAAAAAAATTATCGCCAATTTCATCCACGTGCGTAAAATTGGTACAGGAGGAACGTAAATGAAGTCAGAATTTCATTCAACCACCATCTGTGCGGTTGAAAAAGATGGTAAGTTTGCCATGGCCGGTGACGGTCAAGTAACGATGGGAGAACAGGTCGTTATGAAAGGAACCGCTCGGAAAGTCCGGCGAATTTACAACGGTGAAGTGATCGTTGGCTTTGCCGGTAGTGTGGCAGATGCCTTTACCTTGGAAGAAAAATTTGAAGGAAAACTAAATGAATACAACGGAAACTTGCAACGAGCTGCAGTAGAATTGGCACAAGAATGGCGGACGCAGCAATCGATGCAAAAATTAGAGGCGATGCTGATCGTCATGAATGATAAGGAGATGCTTTTAGTCTCTGGGACAGGCGAGGTCATTTCGCCAGATGAAGGGATTTTAGCTATCGGTTCAGGTGGAAACTATGCCTTGGCGGCAGCCCGTGCGATGAAACGTTATGGCGGTGAACTATCTGCCAAAGAAATCGCTGAAGGTGCCTTGAATATCGCAGCAGACATTTGTGTCTTTACGAATCACAATATCATTGTAGAAGAGTTTTAAAGAGGGATGACGATATGACAAACCAAAACAAATCACCACGAGAGATCGTGAAAGAATTAGATGAATACATCGTTGGACAAACCAATGCCAAAAAATCAGTGGCGGTTGCATTAAGAAATCGTTACCGCCGACTGCAATTAGATGAAAAAATGCAGCAAGATGTCACACCAAAAAATATTTTGATGATTGGACCAACGGGCGTTGGGAAAACGGAAATTGCGCGACGGTTAGCGAAAATCGTTGATGCGCCTTTTGTTAAGCTAGAAGCAACGAAATTCACAGAAGTCGGTTATGTCGGTCGAGACGTAGAATCGATGGTTCGTGACCTTGTAGAAAACGCGATCCAAATCGTGAAAAAAGAACAATATAAAAACGTACGCATCCAAGCGGAGAAAAAAGCCAATCGTCGTTTAGTAAAAGTCTTAGTTCCTGGTATTAAAAAGGAACAGAAAAAGAACACCAATCCTTATGAACAAATGATGAATATGTTCAACGCCGCACAACAACCAGAAGAACCAAAAGAAGAATTGACAGATGAGATTCGCAGCAATCGCCAAGCGATTTTTGAACAATTAGACAAAGGTCTTTTGGATAACCGAGAAGTGACGATCCAAGTCGATGAACCGAAAAATCAAGCGCCAATGATGAACAATGGCTTAGAACAAATGGGCATTGATTTGAATGAAACATTAGGTGCATTGAAACCGCAAAAGAAAATTGAACGCACAGTAACCGTGAAAGAAGCGCGGGAATTGTTGATTCAAGAAGAATCCTCCAAACTGGTCAACGACGCGGATATTCATAGCGAAGCATTACGTTTGGCGGAATCTAGCGGCATCATTTTTCTTGATGAAATCGACAAAGTATCTTCGAAATCACAGCAATCAGGAGAAGTTTCTCGTGAAGGGGTGCAAAGAGATATCTTGCCGATCGTTGAAGGCTCACAAGTCAATACGAAATATGGAACGTTACAAACCGACCATATTCTCTTTATCGCTTCAGGCGCATTCCATCTATCAAAACCAAGCGATTTGATCCCTGAGTTGCAAGGGCGTTTCCCAATCCGCGTGGAGCTGGATGACTTGACGAAGGAAGACTTTGTTAAAATTTTAACGGAACCAAACAATGCCTTAGTCAAACAATACGTTGCCTTGTTAGGAACCGAGAATGTCAAAGTGGTCTTTACGATGGAAGCCATCGAAAAAATTGCCGAAATCGCGTATCAAGTGAATCGCGATACCGACAATATCGGTGCCCGTCGTTTGCATACGATTCTAGAGAAACTACTTGAAGATCTATTGTTTGAAGCATCTGAGATGCAAATGGGGGAAATCACGATCACAGAAGCGTATGTGGAAGAAAAACTTGCGTCAATCGCAAAAGATGAAGACTTAAGCCGGTATATTTTATAAAGGGAGCGGACCAATGAAAACATTATTAGAAAAGACAAGACAAATCAACGAATTATTGCAGCAAAAAAACACCTTTAATTTAGCTTCTGATTTGCCTTACGACAAAATGGCTGTCATTTTAGGAAACATTCTAGACAGCAATGCGTATATTATTAGCGTCGACGGCAGCGTGTTAGGTTTTGTTGAGAACCATGATGTCAATAATGAGCGCATCAAAAAAATGTTTGTCGAAAAACAGTTTCCTAAAAATTATACAGATTTAGTCGATCACCTGACTTCCACAGAAGCCAATGTGCCGATCAGTGACGATATGACGGCTTTTCCTGTGGAAGGCCGAGAGCTGTATCCCAACGGACTAACAACCATCGTACCAATCTACGGTGCAGGAGAACGCTTAGGGACGATCATTCTTTCCAGAATCGATACATCCTTTGATGATGATGATTTGGTATTAGCGGAATACAGTGCGACAGTTGTTGGTATGCAATTCTTGTATCAAAAATCCCGTAGTATCGAAGAAGATGTTCGCAGTACCACAGCTGTTCAAATGGCGATCAACACGCTTTCCTATAGTGAGCTAAAAGCTGTTCAAGCTATTTTTGAGGCATTAGAAGGAGACGAAGGTCGTTTGACCGCATCAAGTATCGCTGACCGTATCGGCATCACCCGTTCGGTGATCGTGAACGCTTTGCGTAAATTAGAGTCTGCCGGTATTATTGAATCCCGCTCTTTGGGGATGAAAGGCACCTATTTAAAAGTGCTTAACAGCCGCTTTAAAGAGGAATTGACAAAACATCAATATTAGGAGATGAGACCATGACAGTTACCATCACGGCCGGTCATCTGCAAGCAAAAATTGCAGAAAAAGGGGCTGAGCTGCAAAGCTTAGTCGATACGAGCAATGACCTTGAATATATTTGGCAAGCTGATCCAAACCACTGGGGAAAGCATGCACCGATCTTATTTCCGATCGTGGGTGCGTTAAAAGAGGACACCTATCAACATGAGGGCAAGAGTTATCATTTGCCTCGTCATGGATTTGCCAGAGACATGTTATTTACTGTCGTTGAACAACGCACAGATTACGCTTTGTTTTTACTAGAAAGTTCGACTGAAACCAAAGCAAAGTATCCGTTTGATTTTCAGCTGTATGTCAGTTATGAATTAGGCGGTGATGGCTTAGTCGTCAAATACCAAGTGAAGAATAGCGGTCAAAAGGAACTCTATTTCTCCATTGGTGGACACCCTGCATTCAACGTCCCACTTGAAAAAGGGCTGACTTTTGAAGACTATTATCTTTCTTTTTCTCCAAAGAAATCACGGGTGAAATTGCCGTTAAAAGGCAACTATATTGATTATGAGCAACGCACACTCGGTCAAACGAATACGGATCTTCGCTTGACCCATGACATGTTTGCAAATGATGCGCTAGTTTATGAAACGAAAGGATTACATTCCTACTCGATTCGCAGTGAAAAATCGCCTCATAGTGTCACGTTAAGCTACAATAATATGCCGTATGTCGGTTTTTGGTCCACTTATCCAGTGAAATCGCCATTTCTATGTATTGAACCATGGTGCGGCATCGCAGATACGCTAGAAGCCTCCGGTGAGCTGTCAGAGAAGCTGGGGATTCAAGCACTTCTACCTGAAGAATTATTTGAAACAAAGTATTCCATTACAGTTAAATAAACGTATGAAAAAAGAAGCTGGGAAAAGCGCAATGACTTTTCTCAGCTTCTGCTTATTTGTTCGTTTGACCCTTATTCAGTCCAAAGGGTACTCGACTTTCGGTCCCATCTTTGATGCGAGTAATGTTTTCACGATGGCGAATAAAGATAAAAATCGTTACGCCAATCGCTATGAAGGTCAGCAGCCAATTTTGCTCAGGCAAGATCGCAGGAGCGATAAAAGGCAAGACGATCGTCGATAAGGTGATCAAACACGCCGCGATCATACTGGTCAGGCTCACCATACTTGTCACATAAAGACAGATAACGAAAATCAATGAAGAATAAATGAAAAAGAGCGGATTGTATCCTAAGAGCATCCCAGCACTTGTCGCCACTGCTTTGCCACCTTTAAATTTGGCAAAGATCGGGAAGGTGTGACCTAAGATCGCACAGACCCCAAACCAGAGCGGATTGACAGTATGGAGACCAAAGATGACTGGCAAGCTGGTCGCCAAAGTTCCTTTTAAGATATCCATCAATAAAACAACGATGCCGGCTTTTTTTCCTAAGACGCGAAATGTATTGGTCGTTCCCGTATTGCCGCTGCCGAATTGGCGAATATCTTTTTTGAAAAACAGTTGGCCAATCCAAACACCAGAGGGGATCGAACCTAAAAGGTAAGCAACAATAAATAAAAGAATCGTATTCATAATAACCAACTTTCTTTGCAAGGCTAGGGCAATTTTAGCATGAAAACGCCTTTCCAACAATAAGAAAATCTTTCGCTGGTCAGACAAAGAAGAAAAACAGCTTTTCTCAGAGCTGTGAAACACAAACAAGCCATTTTGCGACTCTAGCTTGTGCAAACAAAGGAAAAAGGATAAGATAGTTTAGAAAAATGTTCGCTTGAAAAAAGCGTATTTTGTGTTAAGATTTTTTTTGCAGTTCTTTCAGCAGCAAAAAAGGACTGATCAAGATTAAAGGAGCGGTGGGTTTGGCAAAGAAAACCACAGAATATAATGATGCTTCCATTCAGGTCTTAGAGGGCCTGGAAGCAGTAAGAAAACGGCCAGGAATGTATATCGGCTCGACCGATAGCCGCGGCTTGCACCACTTAGTGTATGAAATCGTCGATAATGCGGTTGATGAGGCACTCTCAGGATACGGCAATGAAATCGATGTTACGATCCATAAAGACAATAGTATCAGTGTTCGAGACAATGGCCGAGGAATGCCGGTCGGGACACATGCATCTGGAATCCCAACTGTTGAAGTCATCTTCACAGTATTACATGCCGGCGGGAAGTTTGGCCAAGGCGGCTACAAAACCTCTGGCGGCCTTCATGGGGTTGGTGCCAGTGTTGTAAATGCCTTATCCAGCTGGCTAGAAGTGGTCATCGTTCGAGATGGCATCGAATACAAACAGAGCTTCAAAGACGGTGGGAAACCAGCTGGTACTTTGAAAAAAGTCGGCAAAACCCGTAAACCAACGGGAACAACCGTTACGTTTAAACCAGACGATACGATCTTTTCTGCAACCAAATTCTCCTATGAGATTCTCGCTGAACGTTTGAGAGAATCAGCGTTCTTGTTGAAAGGGGTCAAAATCTCCCTGACGGACGAACGTGGGGAAGAACCGATTCATGAAGTCTTTTTATATGAGGAAGGCATCAAAGAATTTGTTGATTATTTAAATGAAGAAAAAGATACCTTGACCCAAGTGGTTTATTTTTCTGGCACGAAAGAAGCCATCGAAGTAGAGCTTGCCTTTCAATACAATGATGGGTATTCAGAAAACGTCTTGTCCTTTGTCAACAATGTACGTACCAAAGATGGCGGTACCCATGAAGTTGGGATGAAGACGTCAATGACCAAAGCCTTCAATGAGTATGCCCGCAAGGTCAATTTGTTGAAGGAAAAAGATAAGAACCTTGAAGGCAGTGATTTCCGTGAAGGGTTAGCGGCAGTTCTGTCGATCCGCGTGCCAGAAAATCTTTTGCAATTTGAAGGACAGACCAAAGGGAAATTAGGGACACCCTTAGCAAGAAATGCGGTAGACAATGTGATTGGTGAGCAGCTAGGCTATTATCTACAAGAAAACAGTGAAATGAGTCAAATGCTGGTTCGTAAAGCGATCAAGGCAAGAGAGGCCCGTGAAGCTGCCAGAAAGGCGAGAGAAGAAAGCCGTACTGGAAAGAAACGCAAAAAAGGCGAGTCACTGCTTTCTGGTAAATTAACACCTGCGCAATCTCGTAATCCTAAGAAAAATGAATTGTATTTGGTGGAGGGGGATTCAGCGGGTGGTTCAGCAAAGCAAGGACGAGACCGCAAGTTCCAAGCCATCTTGCCATTGCGAGGCAAAGTCATCAATACTGAAAAAGCCAAGATGCAGGATATTTTGAAAAATGAAGAAATCAATACGATGATCTATACTATCGGTGCCGGTGTTGGCCCAGAGTTTTCAATTGAAGACTGCAACTATGATAAAGTGATCATCATGACCGATGCGGATACCGATGGGGCGCACATCCAAGTGCTGCTTTTAACCTTTTTCTACCGGTATATGAAACCTTTGATCGAAGCGGGGAAAGTATACATTGCTTTGCCGCCTCTGTACAAAGTGTCAAAAGGGTTAGGGAAAAAAGCAGTAGTCGAATACGCTTGGACCGATGATGAACTAAGCAAACTGACCCAAAAAATCGGCAAAGGCTATCTCCTACAGCGCTACAAAGGGTTAGGAGAAATGAATGCCGACCAATTGTGGGAAACGACCATGGACCCAGAAACGCGGACACTGATTCGGGTACGGATTGATGATGCTGCCCAAGCAGAACGTCGCGTCACCACTTTGATGGGGGACAAGGTAGAACCTCGTCGGAAGTGGATCGAAAGTCATGTTCAATTTAGTTTAGAAGAAGATGGCAGTATTTTGGATAAAAAAGAAGATACGGTACCTGAATTAGTTGATGAAAAATTAATGGATACCGAACAAGCAGACAGCAAACAGTTAGTTAAGGAATAGGAGGTGGTCTCTTGGAACACAAAAGCAATATACAAGAATTGACATTGGAAGAAGTGATGGGAGATCGCTTCGGTCGATATTCCAAATACATTATTCAAGAACGGGCATTGCCAGATATTCGTGATGGGTTAAAACCGGTTCAGCGGCGGATTTTATTTGCCATGAACCAAGACGGCAATACCTATGACAAAGGCTTCCGCAAATCAGCAAAATCTGTCGGAAATATCATGGGGAATTTTCACCCCCATGGGGACTCGAGTATCTATGAAGCAATGGTCCGCATGAGTCAAGACTGGAAGCTACGTCAGATTTTGATTGAAATGCACGGGAACAACGGGAGTATGGATGGTGATCCGCCAGCTGCCATGCGTTATACGGAAGCACGGCTTTCGGAATTAAGTGGTGAGCTATTAAAAGATATTGAAAAAAACACCGTGGAATTGGTTTGGAACTTTGATGATACTGAAAAAGAACCAACTGTTCTACCAGCAAAATACCCGAATCTGTTAGTCAATGGCTCAACTGGGATCTCAGCTGGCTATGCAACAGAGATCCCTACCCACAATTTAGGGGAAATCATCGATGGAACGATCTATTTGATCGACCATCCGCAAGCTTCTTTGGATCAGCTGATGAAGTACATTCCTGGCCCTGATTTTCCAACAGGGGGCATTTTACAAGGGAAAGAAGAAATCAAAAAAGCGTATGAAACAGGCAAAGGCAAAGTGATCCTGCGTTCGAAAACCAAGATTGAAGACATTAAAGGCGGCAAACAGCAAATCGTCATCAATGAGATCCCGTATGAGGTCAATAAAGCCAACTTAGTCAAAAAAATGGATGAGATCCGTTTGAATAAACGCATTGATGGGATTGCTGAAGTACGGGATGAAACCGACCGTACTGGACTACAGATTGTTGTCGAGCTGAAAAAAGAAGCAAATGCACAAGGAATTTTAAATTATCTATTTAAAAATACCGAATTGCAGATCAACTACAACTTCAACATGGTAGCAATCGACAATATGCGCCCCCAACAAGTCGGTTTGAAACGGATTTTAGAAAGCTACATCAAGCATCGCCGTGAAGTGATTGAAAAACGCAGTCGTTTTGAACTGCAAAAAGCCCAAAAGAGACAGCATATCGTTGATGGTCTGATTAAAGCTTTGTCGATCCTTGATGAGGTGATCGCTACCATTCGCGGTAGTAAAGACAAAAAAGATGCCAAAAATAATCTGGTGGTTCAACATGGTTTTACCGAAGAACAAGCAGAAGCCATTGTGAACTTACAGTTGTATCGCTTGACCAATACGGACATTACCCAATTGCAAGCAGAAGCGAAAGAACTTGCTGAAACGATCGCTGAATTGACAACGATTTTGAATGAAGAAAATGAATTACTGAAAGTGATCAAAAAGGAATTGCGGGAAATCAAGAAAAAATATACGACCCCGCGGTTGACTGAGATCGAAGCAGAAATTCAAGAAATCAAGATTGAAACACAAGTCTTGGTCGCCCAAGAAGAAGTCGTCGTAACAGTCACAAGAGACGGCTATGTCAAACGCAGCAGCTTGCGTTCTTACGGCGCTTCAAAACCAGAAGAGATCGGCATGAAAGAAGGCGACTCTTTACTTTACAGTAACCAAATGAACACGTTGGATCACCTGTTGTTGGTTACTAATAAAGGGAACACGATCTATCGACCGGTCCATGAATTACCTGATTTAAAATGGAAAGATTTAGGGGAACATATTTCGCAAACAGTCATGACACTGGCGCAAGATGAAATGATCATTGGGGTCTTTGCCTACAAAGAGATCGATCCATTGAAAAATTTCGTGCTGATCAGTAAAAACGGTATGATCAAACAGACACGAATGACGGAATTTGAACCTTGGCGCACCTATAAAACACGGCCAATGACGATCATGAAGCTGAAAGATGAATCAGATGAATTGGTCAACGTCTTTTTGACGGATCAAACGGAAGAAATGGATGTATTCTTAGTCAGTCATCTTGCCTTTGGCTTACGCTACCCGCTTAATGAAGTGCCTGTCGTGGGACCAAAAGCAGCTGGGGTCAAAGCGATGAACCTTAAAGCGGATGATTATCTTATCAATGGGTTGCTCGTTTATTCCGAAGGGGATACACCGATCGTTTTGATCACCCAACGTGGCGCAGCAAAACGAATGTTGGCTCAAGAAATCAACCAATTAGGTCGGGCGAAGCGCGGATTGATGGTCTTGCGGGAATTGAAGAAAAATCCTCATCGTGTCGTCTATATGGGCAGTGGGGAAAATCAGCAACTGCTAGTGACGAATCAAAAAGGACAATCCTTTGAAGTGATCACCAACCAAATCCCGATCAATGATCGGACCTCCAACGGCTCATTTATCATGGATGAGAAAACAGGGGGACAAATCTACGAAGTGAAAACCCAAATCAGTCCTGCAATCGCAGAGGATTCTGTACTATAAATTATAACAAACCAACCCTTCTGTACCAATACAGAAGGGTTGGTTTTTGTCTCATAATTAATCTTTCACATTAACGAAAAAGTTACTTTAATAAAAGTTTCACATTTATTAAACACCTATAAATCAACGTTTTTAGTAATTAATATCTTAAAAAAAAATAAATTGTTAAAAA
>OBXF01000229.1_pt1 | contig 64021 bp, 83 predicted proteins | sample 1495371 | NCBI WGS metagenome assembly OBXF01 (sample SAMEA2580143, study PRJEB22360) | human gut metagenome | biome: human gut; feature: human-associated habitat; material: faeces | place: Denmark | collected 2008/2010 | reverse complement strand
CAAGAATATCTATTACATTGAAATAATGCTAAAATAAAAAAATCGAAGAGTACTAGGCACACTTCCCCAAGCATTACCGCCTAATACTCCTCGTAGAGTATTGCACGCACCTACTAATCTATAGGATAAACTTGGTTACTGCAAGTGAAATGAATATGAACTATGTACAAGCCCGCCGAAGCGGGCTATTTTTATTACTTTTGAGAAACATTAGGAGCCATCAATTCAACCGCACGTACTTCTGGACTGCCTTCCTTCCATTTGTTTGTGCGTGTCGTATCGCCGCCATTAGCTTTCACAATCTTTAAATAGTGTTCATATTCGGCTGTTGTAGCAAAATGGAAACGTGTATTTCCATTAACTCCCCATAATTGACCTTTTCCGTCTTTTGTAATTAGTGTGTATACAAACATAGCTAATCCTCTCCTTTTTTCTTCTTTTGGTTTTGTTGCAGCATTTGCAGTATTACTGTTCTCATTAGGCTTGCTGAAAACTTCATTTTTGAATCTTTCTAGTTCACTTGGTTTAGCTACCCATGGAGCAGGGCAATTCTTTCCGGTAACATCGAAATGCCGCCAAATTTTTTCCCTAGTTATATTAGGATAAATAGCAATTAATTCCCTGACTGCTTTCACAGCGTTCTGGAATGTTTTTTCTGTGATATTGCCATTCTTATCCAAGCACATTTCCACGCCGATCGTTGAGTAATTGGCATTTCCAATCTTTGAAAATAATGGACGGTATCGAGAACCATCTGAATTATATTTGCTGATTTCGTTGGCGTGATACGCAACTTCATTCAAAGGTATGATGCATATTGCCTCAATATCATCTACAAACAACTGAGCAGAAGCATAGTTTCCTTTGAGATTATTAAAATAGTCTTTATGGTTTCTTGCAGTCCCACCTTTGTTGGCGGTGTAATGCATGACAATGCCATCGATACCATTATTCCTGATCCCCGGTCTTGAGTACTCATTAATGTTGATGTACTCGTACTTGATGAAATTCATTATTTATTTTCTCCTTTTAACAATATTTTTTTGCTATAATCTCCTTATCAGCAAGTGGTCTGCTGAAATAACTGATAAGGAGGTTAAATCATGCCATATTATATTTGCAATAAAAATGCGGATGACAAAGGGAGACATGAGGTTCACACAACATCATGTAACCATTTACCACTCCCACAAAACCAAATAGATCTCGGATTTCATTCAGATTGCAGTTCAGCAATTAACAAAGTTAAAACATGGAATCCAACGGGTTTTACATTCGATGGTTGCTACTACTGTTGCCCTTCCTGTCATAAAGGTTGACTCGTGAATAGAGAGACTGTACTATCAGTCTCTCTATTTTTTCGAACAACTGACCGATATTTTTCAAACGCTTGGTGTTCGATTACTTTTTCTAAATGATTTTGATAGATGCGAACGGTCTCTCTCAATGCATCGTTTTCTCTTTTCAAACTTTCCATTTCATGTTCCATTGTTGTTTTATCGTTATTCATGTTTATCCCTCCAATTTTGTATAGAAAAAGAGCAGCCAGTGGCTACTCCTTCTTATCTGTGAACTCTTGGCCATTGCCGTAATCTGGATCATCTTTACTATCCAAAGATTGAGTTTCGGATTGTCCGTCACCATAATCGATTTTAATTTCCGTTACTTTAGGTTTTGGATTTTCGGTACTATCTTGTAACTTAGACAGTCTTTCTTTGACCCAATTTGGAATTGGCACACCTAATTGACCTAAGTTTTCAGTGATTGAAATTCCATAAACCGCGATATAGAAAAAGACGAATGCAGTAGCAAACGTCTCAAGGTTCATAATCTTTAAATACGGATAGGCAATAATTACCAAGCAAACCACCAACATGTGTTTTACAATACCAAGCAATCCTTTCGTGCTATTAGCTTCCTTAACGAAAATGCCCTTGCACAATCCTGTAACAATATCACCTACTACTACCCATAAGAACAACTGGACATACCCATTTGTCAGCAACCCTCGAAATTCATTCAGTAACACTCCATTGTCAATAATCACCATATATACCACCTTTTCTATAATTTAAGCATAATTCTTTCATTCTAATTTCCCCCAACTGAACATATGCCACCTACTTTTCAATAAATTAAAAGAGCAACCTATTCTGGCTGCTCTTTCGTCAACATATTAACAATCTTATTTTCTGCAACTACTAAAACTTCGCTTAAATCAAGTGTATCTGCTGAAATAATTAATTGTCCCGTAATTGATTCGTTATTCTTATTTTGACTATCAACTGAAACATAATACTTAGTAATCTTCCCGTCTTGATCATACTCGGGTGTAATGCTTGTCCATCGCATAAATATTCCTCCGTTTCTATGGTATGTCGTATGTTAAAGCAGATATATCAACGTATTGAGAATTTCCAACAACCTTGATTTGGATAGAATTCCCGATACTTGGCTGCGCTGTCCCCAACATAGCTACACGAACTGTTTGCAATTCTGTTGCGTCTCCTGCAGCTAGCTTAAATGTGTTGCCAGTCGGCCTGATAGAAGCTGGAACGGTGCCTATCCCAAAAGGATAGGTTGTCCCTGTCATAGCACCACTTGTTCGCTCAACCTGCCCTCTGAAGGTAATTGTTCTCTTTCCCTTCATGTTATATGAGATCTGATACTGGCAGGGATTATTTTCAGAAGTCCTGAAACCAGCCGCATAAGACAAATTAATCCAAGGTGTATCAGTTAATTGTCTAGCATGTATCATTCCAGAAAAACCATTTTCTCTGTCATTTAGAGTCAAAGTATCAAAAGAAAGTGAAGCAGATGCGATCAACTCATTTTGATCTCCTGCAGCTGACCCGCTATACCTAGCCATCGACACGAACTGGTGACTAAATATAGTCTCGTATGATTGGGTCACTGCCCCTTGAGAGTTCTTAATTACCCCTGAGTTATAAAGTTCAGCAGATCCAATTCTTTGGGTACCCTGTGCAAAAGTCCCATCATTGTAGGATCTTGTGTAAGGATTTATAAACTCAGATCCAACAATCTCGGCCCCTTCTAACCTTTTGAACACCCCATTCTCAGAAAGAATGTTGGTAGCAAGTAAGTTATCAATAGGCATCCCCCACATACTCCAAGCAGTGCCGTCAAATACTTTAATGATCTGAGGAACAACGCTGCTATCTTGCCATAAAGTTCCTTTTGTTGGATTGGCAGGTGCTGTATCAGAGATAATGATCGCATCTTTGCCTTGTTGAGCGACAAGATAGAAATAAGCACTGTAAGTATTGTCCGTATATATGAATCTGGTACGTGTCCACATATACCAGCCCGCTTTAGGTGTGGGTCTTGTCCCTGACCATCCAGACGTTGGCGGAGTTGTTCCATCTTGAGAAATAGCATAGCTGATTTCTTCGGCAGCAACCCCTTTGCCGGGGTTCCCTGTTGCCCCTTGTAAAGATAGAGCGTAAGAAAACTGCTTCGTGAATGTTTTGCCATCAGCTGTGATTGTGATCGGTACAGTACCGCTTTTTGATACTAATGCAGTTGTAGCTGTTAATGTGATTATTGATCCACTTACGCTAGAGGATAGTCCTGTCGGCTTAGTTCCTACAGTAATGCTAGTAGGCGTAATTTTATTGATGCCTTTATATACGATCACTTCTGTTGTTGTTGATCCAGCCAATGCTGCAGTTGTTGATCCCGCAAAGGTGTAGGATTCGTTCGTAAGAAACACAGTATAAGCATCTGCGCCAGGAGGTCCTTCTCCACCGTCTTTGATTCTAGAAATGGTAAATACATCGCTCACAGTCGCATCTGCCGCCTTGATGGTGAATGTATCAAATGTCGCAGTAACTGGATTAATCGTAACCGTATTACCTGATCGTGTGACTCCTGTCGGAACAGCTGAACCAAAATTCCCACCGTTTAGACTATACGTCCAATTTGATATAGCGGTATTCACTGCAGTTCCGTTCACCGCAAAACTAGAAGCTGGAGTGATCTTTCCATCCTTATCAACCGTGATTGCTTGAGTTGCTCCTGATAAAGAAATGAGTGGTGCTGAATCTCCTTTGGGGCCTTGTCCCCCTTGTGGTCCCATAAATGGTGTCCATGGTTTGTAATCGTCTGGATTGGTTGAATGCACTTGGCTCGTATCCGAATAGAAACCTTCATACTTGGGATATGCATTTTCGTAGTCATCTAGTGGAGAAGGTGTCCAATAAGTAGCTGTGGTCTCACTTTCCTCGATCTTAGGACGCCACAATATGAAATCTTGTACATCTGAAGCATTTATACGATAGAGAACAAATTGTTTAGAGGCATTTCCAGTAGCATTTCCTGCTGGATTAAATATAACTCGTTTAGTCTCACCTGGATCTACATCGATAGCCTGAGATAAGTTATTATTTAATCTTATTTTGGTTGTTCCTTGATTTTTTATATATACACTATGCACATATTTAACATTAGCTTTAACTAACACACCTGTAGCCATTACAGCAGCAACCGTACCGCCAGTACCGCCAGAAATCACGTGCCTAATAGCATCAGTTGCACCCCATTCAGGTACAGATACACCTTCCGTCCTGCTAACAGTCGACCCTTGATAAGCAAAGAATTTAGATTGAGCAATACGCAAATCGTTAGTGTTAGGAACCTGATTCACAAGTGTACCATCAGCCATCAAATATCCACGATGTGGGTAGTATGTTTCGCCTTCTTTTCCATCTTTTACCTTTACAATACTCAGTGTGTCGCTTAAATTATCCAAAGTTGCGGTAATTGCGATCAGCGTCCAATCTTTGTTTGTCCACTGCGAACTTGTCAAAGTTCTTGTGTTGCCAGTTCCACCAAGAGTGATTGCTGTTTGAGCAGTGTTACCAATGTAGGGAATAGCCGTAAATGTTGCTGTTCCTGTGACGTTTTGAAGTTTTGCCGATATGTTGATTGTCTGAGTTGTCTTCGGAGTATCATCGGCATTGAAAGCCATATTCTCAGCTGAAGCTGTAAGATAGAGCAACTTAGCATTCGCACCATCTGCACCCATCTTCCCTACCGAATAAGCATCCGTTTTTGAATCATCCGTGTAAACGATTGTTGTTCTAGTCCAAAGATATTGGTTTGCAGAAACAATAGGAATTGTTACTTGCCATCCGCTTGAAGGTGGTGTATTTCCGCTTGTTCCCACAGCATAACTAATTGATTTATCTCTGATACCTAAACCTGAAGGCCCATCAGCACCCATTAATGTAGGAGTCTGAGTTTCAGAAGTTATGTTATCGGTATAAGTGGTAACGATTCTAGTCCACAAGTACTCCCCGGGTTCTACATTTGGTCTTGTCGATGACCATGTTGTCGGAGGAATTGTTCCATCTTTAGACTTCGCAAAGGTAGAAATGGGAGATCCTAAAATCCCTCGACCGTCCGATCCTTTTGACAGATTCCATGTGTAAACACTTGGATCACTCGGCTGCTGATTCACTAAACTAACCGTTAAACCAGTATATTTCTTCCCTTGAGGATTCAGACTAAAACCAGTCCCTTTATCATCATCTGCATAAGCATAGAAGATGAAGTTGCTTACTCCATCTTTTCCTTTAAGCTTGTCTGCCATTGCTTGAATTTGTTCAGCGATTCCACTATCACGAATCAGATAATCTCCTAAAGTAATTTCAAATGTATCGTTACTCCTACTACGATCCGTTTTAAGAATGCGTCCTTCTAGGTAAAGTTCATCTTTATCGTTGACGATCGAAACATAATCACCAGCTTTTAAGGTACGTGGAGCATCAATAACATCGACCTCGTAATTTACCTCTGGATAACCTGTCTTCTTTAACTGAAGAATGGTTTCGTTGGCCAAAGCATTCTGTGTTGTTGCTTCGCTGTTATAGATACCTGTGTAGTATCCCTCATCTTCGCCTTGTTCGTAGGGATTAAGATAGCGACTGTACTTAGCATTTGATTCGGTATCTTTCAAAATATTTCCACTCAGAACAAATCTTGCTTTGCCGGTTTCAGGATTAATTTCTTTTTGTGCGGTGGTCAGAGAGTAGCCGTTTAAAGTTATTGGATTTTCTTTTCCCTCAGGTGTTGCACCGTAACATCGATAAGCGTTAAACATGTTTGCTCGACTGCGCTTCATTCGGATATTTTTCACTTCACGATTCATCCGAAGCTCAATACCTGTATCGTTTCCTCGTTTCTTTAGGATATCGATATACTTGTGTTTTAACTCAAGTGTGTTTTCATCAATATCAAAGCGAAATTGTAATTCTGCGTTGTCAAATTGCGTAAAAATCGACTGCAGTCGATTTAACCCAGTCGCTTCTCCATCCCACTCCAACGTTCGAGTCAGATTAGGAATCTCATTAATTCCGATTTCAAATCCCGAGTCTGCTGCTGCTCGTTCGATATAATAAACGATCGGTTTAGCACTACCCGGCGATCCCCACGCTGGGAGCATCTCATTAATAAGATCCATACCCGCATCTTCACCATAAAAGTAGTGAAACATTGCTTCTTCATCTGATTCATCATCAATGACAGACCATAGTCTTCCATGGCCTTCCTGATCAGCAGTGACAAAATACGTTGCTTCCTGACCATATGCTCGCACAATATTTCGATTGTCTTCGTCAAATCCCACATAGACTTCAAAAGTCGAAGTGCCAGTTTCGACATCTTCGACTTCGTGATCATCATAGTAAGTAACTCCTTTAGGCAGTTTTGCTGAGGCTTTTCCAAGAGGGTTCCAGAAGCGATCGAAAAAAAAGATAATCATAAGTATGCCTCCTGATTGTAAAGTTTAAAACTTGGCGCTTGTGCCCAAGAAGAATAAATACACTCGATTTGATTGATCCCAGGTTCTAAAAAGAATTCTTCCCAGTCATTCCCTAAACTACCCAAGCCTTTTTGCTCGATTCCGTTTAGTGTGACAATTCCCGTACTACAATCTGCTCGCAGAACATCAGCTTCCCCAAAAAGATTCTTCACATCTCGAACCTTCTCAACTTTATCTTTTCGAAATGTGGAATGAGTGAGTTTCATATGTGATAGCGGTGTGCCATTTACAGGAACTCCCATATAATAAACAACATCGGTCACTTCAACGTCTTTCAATTCATCTAATCGAATGGAATGGATAAAGCCGCCGTTGGCGACTCCCCCAACATGGAATCTCAACAAGTTCCCTTCTTTCACAATCGAAAACTCTCTGCCTTTTTTGGTATAGAAATTCCATGCAGTCGGTTGAAAGGACCATTCTTTCCAATTACCTTTTACATTGATTCGAATCTTCGCATTATTATTTGAAGAAGAAAGCTTATAAAAAGTCACTGAGCACACCGCTTTACCTGAAGCATCACGCAGTTCCACAAGATAGATACCCGTTTGTCGGATATTTCCAGTTTCAAACCACACGCCATGACGAGACTCAAAATCTTTTGCCCCGACATGTCCTTGTGAATCAGGCGACACCTTACGACCATACGTGATACCTTTGAAGCCTTGTGTGCCAGTTCCGTAAGAATCCGGCGTTACAAATCCGTAGCCGCCATCTGATCCAAACTTCCTAGTACCGTTAGCATTTAGTTTTTCCGTTCCATTCCACAAACCGTCAAACTGGTATCCATTTGTTTTCCATCCCCGGCTTGCTTCAGCAGAAGCAATCATGACCGTATCCCAAATGACACGATCTGATTCAGTGTAACCAACTCCATCAGCTTCATCGGGATTACCAAATTGCAAGATTTTACCTCTATTGTTGATAAAAGCAACCACGCCATTGTCTCCTGGCATCGTTGCTTCTAAGATTGGATATGATTTGTATGTCCCTTTATTATTGACGGTGAATGTATCTGATTGAGTGGTATAGATATCAGTCTTTGTAGCATGTGCGATTCCTTCTGGCACATAAAATGAAAGACTAATCCTTACTTGATTCTTATCATCCATTTCTCTGACAAACGATGATGAGCCATCAATAATAGCATTCCAATACCGATCTTTAAAAATGGAAATTTGCAACTGTTGGGGTGTTTCCTGATTCAGAATCAGGGCTAGAGCATCACGATCAGCAATATAATCTTCGGAAGCCATCAGGAAGCTAAGAGGGATAGATTTCCCTTGATTTCGTTTGTACTTAAATTTTTTACCATCATTTTTGGTTTGATCCTCATAGACATTCTCAACGTCCGGAAGTATGCCCCAATCAGGAGCTTCATCTAAGTCCATTTTTTCTGTTAAAATTGATCCACTATAGATTATAGTTACATCTGATATCAACCTCTTATCCCCCTTCCTCTGCTTTGTGTTCGTTCTCTTCGATTAGACTCCTCTATAATCACATCGCCTAAAACTCTACGATTCAGTTCAAATTTCACGTTTCGGAGATCCTTTCCAAAGGAAGACATTATGGCAATCAATTGATCAAGTTTGTCCGAATAGTCTTGCGTATTAACAATCGTAGTTGATGTTGGCTCTACAGATGGACTCATACTTCTCAAGTTCCGAACCAATGAGGAATCTTCCGGAATACCCACGCCGTCAGCATACTTTGGAATGCCCAAGCGCCGCATGATCGATTTGGTGATACTAGCTCGAGCAACTTTCGTTCCTGCAGGAGCATTGGGAATATACACATTTCTACCTTGAGGTATAAATGGAGCCTGACCAGGGAACTGAACCAACTCTTTGTATAATGGTCCTGATTGATCATTTACGATCATATCTCCACCCGGGTGGTAATTTGTTCCTTTGGCATTTGGAATAGCTGTTTGTCCTGTTCTTCTCCCACGATACTCAACATCGATTACCACATTTTTGCTATATACTTGAGCAATTTCACTCTTCGCTCTTAGTACTTCAGAATAATCTGCTGTTGCATGTAAATGTTTCGCACCAACGCCAGTAGCATTGTAATCATTGATTTTGCTCTTAGAGTTTGCCAATATGCTATTTACATTTGTATTGTCTCCCAATAATCTTTTTAGTTCTGGAGAAACACTGTTATATGTTTCTAGCATTTTCTTAGATTGACTAACCGTTAAAGTTGCTGGATCTTCTGCTATCAATCTTTTAACTTCTGGATCTAGTGCGTTATACTCGTTTAATGAAGTTTTCGAAAAGCTTAATGCATTTAAGAGATCATAATTTTCAGCATTCAAATTTTTAATCTGGGGTTGAAATTGCTCCCACATCCCCAAATTAAGCATTGTTTCTGCCATGACTTCAGGAGTATTGGAGTAAAGGAATGCTTTTTTCTCATCAAATGACATCTCTGCCCATTTTCCCGAGTCTTCTAATGCTTTGTACATTGTTATCGAAAATTCGTCCTGTAGTATTGCTTTTTTATCGGACCAAGCCATACCGTCCCACCAACCATTAGCAATTGCAGCTTCACCGATAACGTCTTTTGCATTACTATCTAAGTCGGCATCATGGACTACTAGCTTCAAATTATTCCACGTTAGAGAATCCTTAGTAGCTTCTGTAACGACCTCTGCAACATTGGATTTAACTTCTCCGGTCTTTTCATCAAAAACTAAATCATTCCAAGTTTGAGCTGCTTTCTTACCAGCCTTACTTGATTCTGATGCAGTCCAAGAGATTTTTTCCGCATTCTTTTCTGCATTTGATGCCAATTCTCTTGATAAGTCAGAAGCGCTCTTTAGGATTTTTTCGTTTTCTGCAATTGCACTATCAGCATAATCACCCATACTTGAAATTAGTTGCCCGTTTGCAAGAGAGACCTCATTTTGTAATTCAGGATATTTTTTAAGAATCGTTTCCATTTGAGAATCAAAACCTTTTACAGTCGTTGAATTTATCTCATCCCAAGCCGCCAGAAATTTCTTAGCGAACTCACCATCTAAGTTGTATCCCAAATCTTGTAGGTACTTTTCTTTTTCTTGTCTACTTAAAGTTGCATTTTGCTGGGCTATCTGCCTTTGCTTACCTAAAGATTGCAACCACAATTTCGCTTCTTCCTCTGTTGCATTTGCTACATCTGCGTTCATGGCTGCAAGTATTTTTTTCTTCTCGTTTGCAGAAACATCTAAAGTTTCAACATATGCTTGAGTTGTATTTTTCGCCAGATCTTGAATAATTTTTGCTTCAGATACACTAATCTCTCGATTGCTATTACTAGCTGCTTTCTTTATCTCTGTGATTCTTGCGGTATTCTCTTGAACTGTTTGTAATGCAGATTCCGCCTTAACTTTTTCGTCTTCTACCATTTCACTGACAGAAGAATTAACAGATTCAGGAAGTTCTTTTATTAATTTATCCAAGCCCTCGACTTTCTTCACAAGGCTGTCTTCAATGGTCTGACCTATTTTCTCAAAATTTGAGATCATAGAGTCAGAGTTAGTGGCAAATCCATCTGCCATTAAACCGAATTGCCCTGATGCTTTTTGCGTATTATCCTGCACTTTTGTTAAGGTGCCATCAACTGCTTCTCCAACATCAGTTCCCCATCGTTGAACACGTTGACTAGAATTCCAAGCTTCTTCACCGAATAATTTCCATGCACCATACCCGACTGCAAGCGCACCACCAACACCAACGATACCAAGAATAAGCGGACCTAATGGACCGAGCGCAGCCGACATGGCTCCTATGCCTCCAGATCCTGCCGCCCCACTGGCTGCAGCTCCAAATTGTGTCATGGTGCCTGACCCACCTGCTAAAGTTTTTAGAAAGTCATTGGCGGAAATATCTCCATCAATAAATGATTTTTTAACCTCATCGATAGCTTTTTTTTTGGCCATGTTTGCACTTAGATCAATAAAGGATTTTCCTAACCCTCCAATTGTGCCGCTTAATTTTCCGGTAATTGATAACAAAGGGCCAGCGGCCGCAGTAGCAGCTATCAATTTTACGATCATCTGTTGGGTTTTAGGATCTGCATTGCTAAACGCCTCAGCTAGATTACCGATTTGTTTGATTAGAGGTTTGCTCGATTCTAATCCATCTCTTAATGCATCAACAAAAGGACCTCCCAAATCAATAGCAGCATTCACTGCCTCATTTCTAAGCATTTTTAGTTTGGATTCCGTTGTTTCGTAACGCTTGCCAGCTTCTTCAGCAAGTGCAGTATTTTCTCCGAATGCTTTGTTACCCATTTCTACCGCCCCAGCAAATACTCCGCTGGCATTAGCTGCACGCAGCAAACTGTCTCTTAACCGAACTTCAGTTATACCCATGTCATCCAACACACTAATTGCAGACGAACCTTGTTCTTCGGCTTTCCCTAATCCTTCGACAAATTTCATAATTGCTGCAGATGGATTAGATTTGAACATTTCAGCAAATTTGTCACCAGTCATTCCGGCAACATCAGCAAACTGTTCCAAGCTAGTTTTCGAATTGTCAGCTTCTTTATACATCTTTTTAAGTTCTGCAGATGTAAATCCCATTTCTTTGGAAACACCAGTTAGTTCTTTGCCACCATTTCGCACCGCTGTTACTAATCTTTCCCAAGAAACGCCTTGATCCTCGGCATGTGCTTTCAACTCGTCAAATGAGCCCGCTCCTTTTTCAACAGCTAATTGCATATTAACCATCACTTTAGAGAAGGCAGACCCACCAGCTTCCGCTTCAATACCAACAGAACTTAATGCTGCTGCAAATCCCAAAATGTCGCCTTCGGACATACCAATTTGAGCACCTGCACCTGCTAACCGTAATGCCATCGCCGATATTTCAGATTCTGTTGTTGCAAAGTTATTACCTAAGTCAACCAATGCAGAACCTAAGTTGCTAAATTTATCTTGCGACATTTGAGTAATATTAGCAAAACGAGCCAACTCAGTAGCAGCTGTTTCAGCGCTCATGTTTGTTGACTCGCCTAGATCGATCATTACTTTAGTAAATGCAGAAACATTGTCTGTTTGGATCCCCAGCTGCCCTGCAGCTTCGGCAACAGCAGCTATTTCACTATGGGTTGACGGTAGTTCATTTGCAAGATTTCTTAAACTCGCTTCAAGATCATCGTATGAATAAACAACATTACCATTGCTATCCACCACTTCGTCTGATGTTTTCTTTACACCAGCAAATGCTGATTCCCAATTAATAGCAGCGGCAGTCACAGCTGTCACGCCAGCCGCAATAGGTACAGTTAAGCCTTTTGTCAAACTAGACCCTATGTCCCCTAGTCTTTTGCCGTTGCTTATTAAAACATCGCTTGCTTTATTGATTGAACCAGTTAAACCTTCATTTCTGATTTGATAGTCAGCAATCGCTCCTGCGGTATTTTGTAGCTGTAGTTTATAGTTTGCCAGTTTACCGTTAGCATCTTGTAATTGGTTAGCCAGCCGTTTCGTGGAGTCAGTAGCTTTACCATCAACAAATGAACCATCATAGGCTTTCTTGAGGGCGGTCACTTGATTTTCTTGTGCTTTGATAATCTGTGTTAAACCATCGTATCGAGTGCCTAATTTGCCAAGTTTGTTCCCTGCCAAGTCAGCAACTTTCATATTTGCTTGCATTTCTTTTGCTAGGTATTGTACTTGCTTTTTAGAATTAGCAACGCCTTTCCCAAAATCAGCATCATCTAAACCTAGCTTTATGACCATATTTCCTAATGGAGTTGCACCAGCCAAATCATCCGCCCCCTTTCACTAAATCAGCCAACGGCTTAATTTCTTTGCGTTTTTTGTTTTTCTTTCCTTTTGGCGTTTGTTTAAACATAATTTCATAAAGGTACAGCGTATCTGTATTTAGAACGTCATTGATTGTCCAACTGGGATAAATCTTCAATATAGATCTCACAACATCTAGCTGTAACTCATGATGATCGGACGGACTTATTTTCCGTCCTTTTTTCCTTTTGGGTCTTTCTTATCTGTTGGATCTGATTCTTCCACGTCTTTCTCGTAACCTAAGACACGGTACATAATGATTTCCATGATCAAATCTCTGTCCCATGCATCGATACCATCTAAAAGGACAGTTCCGGTTAAATCTTTATCATCAAACAAGCCGGCTACAAACTCAGCACGGAATTCAGCAAGCGCTCTGGCTGAAGGAGCAATATCATTGCCTTCATCATCCTTCTTGAAAAGTTTTGCTTCACCATCCGTGTAATCTAAAGCTTTTGAATACGGTACGTGGCTTTGTGTGAAGGTCTTTCTTGTTCCATTGATCATTAAATCCAATCTGATTTCTTTTCCAATTTCTGACATGTATAATTCCTCCTATTAATCAAAAATAAAAAGGCTAGTCCGAAGACTAACCTTTCCCTTCATTATTCACCGCCGCCACTTGGAGGTGTAACTGGACCACCGAGAACAGCAGTTTTTAACGAAGCAACGTTTTCTGCACCAAATGCACGCAACACTTTCATTTTCTCTGTTTTTTCACCGATTGTGATATCACGAGTGATAGCATTAAATACATATTCACCGGCTTCAGGCGTAAAATCTTCGTCATTCTTAGTAGCTAATGAATAGCCATCACGATTGAATTTACCTGCAAGCATTGCAAATGCGACTGGTTCGCCATATAGATCTTCAGCTTCAGCAACAGTTGCCACGTATGGAGGCTCCGTTTTATCACCGAATCCATCAATACCGCCATCATCACCAAATGTAACTAAACCTAGCAACTCTTGTTCAATAGCAACTGGAACATCAAGCAAACCGAAGTTAGCGGCAACAGTTCCCGTACCTTTTGCAGCGATCCAGTACTCCCGATCCCCTGCGAAAACTTTTTGAATTTCTTTTGATAGACCAGTCAAATCAAACGCTGTAGGTCCACCTTCTTTTTGTTTACCTTCAAGCACTCGAATTTGTTTTGATGTATCGGGTGTTAAATCTGTTTTCAAGACCCGTGTAGATAATGTACTAAAACCATATGTTTCTGCCATTGTTAATTCCTCCTAATAAAATAGACACCGATTAATAATCAGTGTCGTGAATTTGTGTATTTTTTCGATATCGCCTTGCATCCACAAAGCGTTTTGTTTCAGGGAAATATTCGTCAAGCCCACCGTTTAACTGAGCATAACCAAATTCCCACATCGCAGCTTTCACTGCTTTAGCAATTTCTTTTGTCAAAATCCTTGATTGAGTTTCAACATTAATTTGATAGCTGAACGTCTGTGACATCTCTTTGTTGGCTGCGTAGTAAGCACTAGTTGGCGGTCCAAGTGGTGTATCGATGATAATAAAAGGTTTGGTCGAATCGAAGCTTTCAGGTACTTCATAGAATTTGATGTTCTTTGCAGTAACCTCTGTTGCGATCGTAGGATCAGCAGATAAAACATTGTAAACTTCCATCATCATATCTTTCATCGTGCTAACTCCTCCAATTCTGACCGCATCTCTTCAAATGCATATCCTTCTGTTTTATCAACCACACCTTGTAATTTCCCCATTCCTCTAGGGCTGACATATCTACCAAAACGAGTATAGCCAAATTCATTTAAATGAACTAAGCGCCATCTTGAACCTTGACCCCAACCAACTTCGATTGTTTTAGGCGGTCCTTTTTTCACTCCGGAAACAATAACTGTATCATGCGTTTCACCAGTATCCATGTAACTGGATACCGCCTCTTGCACATCTCGCTGCAGTTTTTGCCCATAGTTCTTAAGCGATTTATTTACGATTCGATTGGTTCTTGCAGGACCAAGCTTGGCTTCGAGATTCTTTAGAATCTCATCCACGCCTTTAACTGAAACGCTCATGAAGTCACCCCCAAGATTATTTTAAGAAAATCGTTATTCTCAACATCTGGCGCAAAATCTACAATATCCCATAAATCATCTTTGTATCGGAAATCATCCAAGACTACTTTATGCGCATTGTTTGGCAAATAATCTGTGAATGGATCTCGAATCTTGATTGTGACAGCTTTCTTTGTTCCTTTGCCACTTAGAATATCCCTATCTTTAGAAGAAGGATTGTAGACTAAGCAGGTGCAGTAATACAATTTCTTGTGGTCTTGTTCACCCGGTTCAGGTCCATCGTTTGGTTTTACTTCAAAAAAAGTAACCGGCGTATTTAAATCACCGGCTACAATTTCAGGTCTTTCATATTTTGTTTTAATCGGCAACTTGATCACCTACCAAGTCAATTGAAGCATCCATTATCATCACTTGGAAATTGTCATAAAAGTATTCGAGTGCCTCGTTTCTTAAATAACGAGTACGCTCATAGACCAACTCTTTGCCCTTTTCATACTTTGAAGGATCGAACTCTCCAATGATCGATTTGATATCGGCAAGCCCACTTTCCAGTTGCTTGCCAATACTTTCATCTTCGGACGAATGAAAAATACGAAAACGTTCCTTGAATTCATCAATAAACACTTGATCGTTCATTCATCATCCCTCCAATAGATCAATCAAATCTTGCTTCTTAGCGTTGCTTGCATAATCAATTGCACGCTCGTCTAACAACGCTTTTAGTTCTGGAACCGTAAGGCTAGAATAGTCTACAGTCGCCATACGAGCGTTAGGCGTTGTTACTCCCCCGAGCCACCTTGTGCTGGCGTAAAGTCTAAATCATAGACTTGAGCAGCATCGTTGTTCGTTGGGTAGCCATTACCCAACATATCAATTGCGTAAAGAGTTGCACGTTTCATCGCAAAAGTTTCTTTGTAAACATACACTTTTTCTGGACGAGATTGCGTTGCCTCATATTCGCCGCCAACAAATGCGATCAATTTATTTTCTGGTACATCAACAGACTCAATAATATGATCAACATTGATGAACGGCATGTTTGAACCGTATACGTTGTTAAGGTTCGCAAAAGTTACTGCAGAAATAATATCGTAGTAGTTGACTGGATTAACAATCAAATATACATTCCCAGATACTTTTCGGTATTCAGTAGTTCCAGCATCGTTTTTATCGATTTTATAAGTGTACTTAGACAATTTCTTCATTACGCCAGCAAGTTCGGTAACAATGGTATTTTTTGCAAATGTCAAAGTTCCGGCTGCTGCCTTATCAGGATATTCACCACCAGTCACTGCACCGTCAAGATCTTTAAGCAAGCCTACAGGTTCATCGTTTCCTGTACCAGTGATAACTTTTTCTGCCCAAATATCACGAACAGCTTCGGTTAAAGAAATGTTGATGAAACGATCAATCCAACGTGGACCCAAGTCAAGTGTGTCGTTCGAAATTAAGAAAAATGCAGTTAATGCAAGTTGAACAAATTCAGCAGCGCCAAACTTAGCGTCCAATTGTCCTTCTAAATCTTTGTGTAATGGCCCGAATACCGCAACACCTGATCGACGAGCACGAAGTACTTTGACCCGACCAACAGTAGGCGTAAAGTTGATGATACCTAAAATAGGATGATCTTTTTGCAAGTTTTCAAAGACACGTTCCAAAATAGTTTCTGGCCAAACCAGATCAGAATCAAACCCGCCAGTTTTAACTGCTTCGTTATAGAATTTTGTTTCTTCTGCAGTTAAGGTCGGAATGCCGCGTGCTTCTAAGACACGATTATCAGTAACGTTCTTTAATTCATTATATTCTTCCCGCACTTGTTTTCCTGCATCTTCTGCAATAGCAGTGACATAAGCTTCTAAAGCATCGTTTACTTGTTCAGGTGTTGCATCTTCTTTTGCAGAAATAGCGTTAAAGACTTTCTTCGCATCTGCAGTTTTGTCTGTAATTTTTAACATAATTTATTCTCCTTTTCGCAATCGTGCGATTAATGATTTTTGTTTAGGTTCTTGTTCCACTTGATTTGTTACAGGTTGTTGGATATTAGCCATTGCAACTGCAACGGCATTTTGAATCATTGATGCAATATCCTGCGGTTCTTCTTGAGGTTCGGCACGTTTTACAGAATCAGCAAATCCAAACTCTACAGCTTCATCTGCTGTGAACCATTTTTCTTCATTCATCCATTCACGCAGTTGATCGGCTGATTGACCGGTTTTATCTGAATAAATTGCCAGAATTGAATCATCAATAGTTTCTAAAGCGTTCAGCGTTTTTTGGATATCCTGTTTATTACCCCAAGCAAAGGTAGAAGCTTCGTGAATCATCAATGAAGTTCCAACGTTCATAATCACTTCGTCAGCGCCAGCAATGATAAAAGTTGCGGCGCTTGCTGCTAAACCAGTAACTTCGACAGTGACGTTGGACGGATGATCTTTCAAATAGTTATAAATTTCAATCCCTTCGAACACGTCGCCACCAGGACTATTCAGTTTGATCACGATGTCATCTGTGACAGTATCTAATGTTTCACGAATGTCTTTCGCGTTGATAACATCATCATCCCGCCAGTATTTCTTTTGGACATTTCCACTCAAGGTGAGAATGTGTTTACCATTTTGAATCTCATTGGTAAATTGAAACGGTACTTTTTTAACTTTCGGCATTTTCTTCCTCACCCCCTTTCAATACTTTTTCATAGTTCTTGGTCATAATCAGTTGCTGACCTTCACCATTAGGCAACGGATCGTAATCGGTCACTTCACGCACTTCATCACGCAAGAACGTCCCAGAAGAAACGATTTTGTCAATTTGAGTTGCATTTTCTAGAATGCCGACTGGTAGAACCTTAGAAACCTTGATACGTTCGCCTTTTTTGTACTCTTGTTTCGTAATAATCTTGGCCATTAGTTCGTCTTGTAGCTTTTTCATTAAAGGCGCGATACAAAGTTTACGAAAAGCATCTAGATTAGAATCAAGGTCAGCTTTTTCACCATAAATAAGCGCCGTAGGAACTCCTATGGCGTTGGCTACATCATCGATCAATGATGTTTTCATCTTATTCAATTCGTCGAGCGACTGATTGGAAACTCCTTGTTTGTTAGTGTACTCCTCGTACTCAAACCCTTTGATTTTTGCTACAATCGCTACGGATTTTGTTTTGAATGCATTGTAGACCTTGTCAATATACTCTTGTAATCTTTGACTTCGTGTCTTGCCGTCTTTTCCTTTTTCTTCGTTAATACTTCCGGTCGAATCGATAGACACCGATCCACGAATTTGATTGTTTCGCATTGCAATTTCAATGATTCGTCCAAATAACTCGGAATAGTCTTCGAACAAGCCCTTTGTAAAACGATCAAGTTTATCATTGTTGTATTCAATGTAGATCACATCTGACATATTGAAGTTTTTTTGAAATACATAGTTCTTTACTGTTACGCCAGTGAACACATCATCATAAACGGCATATTCCGTACGAGAAAAATCATCAGCTATCAGCAATTGGTTATCTTCAGTAAAAATGACCAGTACTTCGTTGTCGTCCATAAGTCGGTAGAAGAACTTTTCCCAGAATGTTGCAGCCGACATATCATTGTTAGGTCGAACATTCAAAATGTATTCCCAATCAGCGGTGCCATCTTTGTTTTTGAACTTTACTTCCAGTGTAGACATTGTTCTTGCAACAAAATCAAGCACTGTATTCTTGGCCATGATTTTCAGATATGCTCGAGCGGATTCATCGTCACCATAGACAAGATCAGGAATCCAGTCTGAAGGTTCTTCATTACGTATGGACTGCTTAAAGACATCAAATAAACTCACATATTTTCACCACCTTTCAATTGGATTAGATATATGGATCACCTTCACTTTCCGGCAAATCGCCTACCTGATTTTTTTTGGATCTGTTCAGGTGGTTTCTTCTTGTATCCCAAAGGTGTTGAAGTTACTTTTGTGAAATAGACTGTATTACCAGCCATTACATTATTTTTTACACGCTCTACATTAAGATATTGAGGTTTATACATAATGATCACTCGCTTTCTAAAATTCAATTTCATCCAACATGTCAAAGGCATCATCATAGTCGTAGTCAATGATTTCATCAGCACGCCATAGACAGTATTCAAAAGCCTTGAAGCCGTCTGTCTTACGACGAACCTCTTCTTTCTTCTTGTATGATTTATTCCCATCACCGTTAGTCTTAACTAGTACATTGTTTGTGTACCAGCGCATCAATGGATTATCACCAAAGATAATATGATTATTGGCGAAAGCATCTTCAATCCTTGGCGCCAGTAAATTATCTGCAGCAGTTGGGTTTCTGATCACTTCAATTTCAAATCCTTCCTCCAAAAACAATGGTCGCAATAAATCCATCCGGAAATTATCGGCTACTATTTTAGTTATACCGTATTTTTCACGTTGCTCAACAAACCAGCCGACAACTGTTTTAGGATCGATTGTGGGCCCATCTATGACCGTCAGCAACCCTTTTTCTTCCCATTCTCTTATTGGTGCAAATTTTTCTTTTGTAGTCTCAGAAGCTTTACGGGAATACCCGTAGTAAATGTCCACAAATTGCTTTCTAACGAATGAATGGGTCTTGAATACATAATCATCCCCATCACGAAACAAAAGCCCACAAGCGGCGAAATCACGCAGACTGGCATAGTCTAAACCGCCAATGGCTTGTTTACCGATTAGGTTTGTTGGGAATGGTCTGTTTGTTGCCAGAATCTCTTCACGACTAGCCACCGATCGCTCTAAGTCTGTGACAGGTAAATTCATACGTTTAGTCATGAACTCTTCTCGGTTGCTTGGATCGTCTTCCAAATCCTCGTATTCTTCCATAACAGTTTCGTAAAGATTGTCCGCATACTCAGATAGTGGCTGATGAAACATAGGGTTTGCCAACTCCCAATTGTCAGGATCATTGACCTGGTCTTCTGAATCAAGTTTGCAAATGAAAGGAAAAAGAGCATTGAAACGGACTGAACCGCTCAACACTCTTTTCGCTTTTTCTTTCATGTTGTCCAAGAATCCCTCACGAACATAACCGTCAGTACCCACATAAAACTCCCTCGGATTCGGACGTTTACCAAGCCCACTAATATGGACTTTTACATCTTTGTTCGATTCGTACCGATGGACTTCATCAAAAGCTACTGCTCCATCACGCAATCCATCTTTTGTATCGCCATTACTTGTACGGAATTTTATTTTACTTCCAGTCTTTTTGCTGGTGATCACAGACTTGCCATATTCGAAAGCTTTTTGTAACGTCTTATTCCGCTTGATTGTATTGTATATCTCTTCGAATGATGTTTTCGCTTGATCCTCACTATTAGCAACGATCGAAACATTGTAGTCCATGATGCCGTGCATTTCGGTTTGTAGAAAGTTTAGGACTACAGACAGCAGCCCGTTTTTACCTCCACCTCGACCAAACATCCAAAGAAACTTACGATAAACATTCCGGTCATTCTTTTTGAAATAAAAAAAGATGAATGCGATTAAGAACTTCTGGAATGGCTGCATCGGGAAATACCATTTCTCACCATAAGCAATGCACTTATCAATCATCACATCATCGAAGTAAACATCATCCCGGCTAAGAACATCACGTTCTAAATACTCAATTAGATTTGCTCGCTCTTTATTAAACTTTATTTTCCCTGATTTGAATTGTTCGATATAGTAATCAACGTGTTTTTGATGAATCATGTTAGATCACTCTCATCGTAATCATCTTGATTATCAGTGACTACTTTACCGTTCAAATCATCAAGGTTAAGGTCTTTACCAAGAGCAATAATTGCACGAGAAATCGTAACTTTTTGAGCGATTGCTGGGTTAGTTTTAAGATACGTTTGAGTGCCGTTAAAGCCTTCGACAATTGGTCCGTATTGCTTAACAGCTTTATCCATTTTTCGATAAAGCCTAACTAAATCAAGGTATCTCTCAACTTTTTCAAGTTCCATCTGATCGTTTACGTCAATCTGTCTCAGCAACTGTTTCTTTAAATCTGACATCTTCAAAGGCTCTCACCCCCCTAGCAAAAAAAATTTTAGTCATAAATTTGGACAGTTAACCCCTCCCACCGGTTCCCTAGATTGGGATTTGACCCCAAAATAATTCGACCGGGGGTATGTTGGTCCCCACTTCGGCTTACTTTTCTGTTCATTTTTGGGATTCTTTTTTCTTAGGTAGTCACTCACCACCATTCATCATCCCACTTTCTTTTCTTTGGTTGGCCACGATAGTTCATCCGATCGTGTCGCTTGTTGTGACAGTCCTTGCATAACGTCCTTAGATTGTCTGGATCAAACGCTAGCTCTGGATTTGTTTCTAACTCTTTGATGTGATCGACCTCCAGTATCGAATCATACTGTGTGGTCAGGCTGCCTTCTGCTTTACACCACTGGCATTCATAGTGATCCCTTTCAAGTATTGACTGCCTTAGATTTCTCCACTTAGTCGATCCATAAAACCTAGCTCGATCCGCTTTGGTTTTGACGATAGGTATCATTGTTCTTTAGCTAACTGCTCAGTGTAGATGGTGATCAACGCACGCTGAACTTGTAAGATTCCATCTACTCCAAGCTGAGTAACATCCAACTTCATTCGCTCTTTCAGAAGCGTTGCATTAACAGGCACCTCAAGCGATCGCTTCATCGTGTAGTAGTTCAGTGCTGCAAGTTCGTCTACCTTTAATCCGTATGCTGTAATGATTTTCCAAAACAATTCAGCGATAGCATCAATGTCTTTCTCTTCTCGTAGCTGAGTTAGAAGATCAATGAAGTCATCTTGTATTTCTTGCACAGATTTCTTTTTGTGATCTTTCGATTTCCTCATTTTTATCACTCCTTTTGATCATAATAAAAAAACACCTAAGGCTTTTTAGGTGTTAAATCTCTCTTTTACTATTTCATTTCGCTCGCAGTTAATTTTTATACCACTATCTACTGCTTCTTCTGAAATTTTCCTTAAATCATCTACACTTTTAATAAAAAGTAATACTGCCCCTATGGTAAATATTAAAAAATACAAATTAAAACTTTCCCTTAGCTTTTCCGTGGTTTTTTTTATGATTTCATTTTGTTTTTCAGTTGTAATTTTTGATGGTTTATCATCCTCAACTTCCTCTTCGGCGTTTATTTCAGTATTTTGTACAACATTGTTTTCAGTTGACACAAATTCATTTTTTATTTCTTCAAAAATTTTGTTGGAGTCGCTGTCGAAGCTTGTAATCATTTGCAAAATTAATGGTGAGATAGAAATAATCAATATGCAATAAACTGAAAGTCTTCTTAAAAAGAAATAATATCGCATAGTATTTCTTTTTTTCTCTGTTGTTCTTCTAATTTTATCCTTTTCAATTTTAGAAAGTCTAGCTTTTTCGTATTTACCCGGAATTATTACTGAAAGAGAAATAAAGACAATTAAAGAGAGAAAAACAAGACCGGTTAAAAATTTCATCTCTAACGAATCTAAAACAAACTGTTTAAACATTAAAACACCCTCCTCTTCTTCGATACAAACATCATACCGAACAAAGGAAAAGAAGTGAATAAATAAAAGACAGCACTAGCAAAATCTGAATGAGATGATCCACCTCTTTCGAAAAATTGTGCTGTCTTTATTTATCCGTCAAAGAAGTAAAGCGATGAGGGATTAGCCCCCTTTCAGTTATGGAATAGTGTGAGTAGTCCAATAACCGTCTCTCCGTTTCTTCTACGCTATTACTATAAACCGTTTAAATCAAGAAATATACACAGGCTTTGAGGTCGCATTTTGTGGCAATGTCAAAACAAGCTCAACTGATCTTGGTCTGCTGAATAGTAATCCACTTCTTCTTGCTTCTTCAAGCGTTCCTCTCGCCGTGCCTCATACTCATCAACAAACGACAATGTCTTTCGAATCTCAGTATGCCGCTTTCTTATATAAGACACGCTGTAACCAGTAGCATCTGCTATATCATAAACATCCATGTCATCAATATACTTTAACTTTACAATTTGAACATCTGCTCCACTGAATGAATTGATTAATTCCAAAAGTTCAACTTTTTCTTTTTCAAGCAGCTCTAATTCATTCTCTATGATCCTGATGTTTTCTTCCAACGATGATGATCTTGAATTTTTTTCAAGGCGCACGTTTGCTAAATCACCGTTGACCCATCGATCTAATTCCAACCTACTCTTGTTAAGATTCCATTTCATGAAGAGTATTTGTTCTTCTAAGTCTTGGTAGTTTTTAAGCCATTGAAATCTCACAAACGCCACCCCTTTATGGTAAAATAGTCTTGTCACAGGTCACTTACCCAAAAGGTAGTGGCTTTTTTATTTATCAAAATGTGAGCCATATTGATGTTCTTCATCAATGATCAAACTCTTCAAGGTCTTACCAAGGGCCCTTTTATTCAATGTTCCGTTCGCCTTGGCTTTTTCTAGCAACTTACGCTTCTTCTTTTTTACTTTCGATTTTTTCTTTGGCAATGGCTTTCTTCTCCTTTTCATCCATTTCTTTACCGAAAATCACACTAGCAAATACTGTGGCAAAAAGTGCCACGGCTACTAACACTGCAAAGTCCATCATTTATCCACCTGCTTCCATCGCATCTATCACCAGCGGATCGTTTATAATAATCTTGTACTTCATCTGCTCATGCTGCAGCTGTTCTTGTAACTGCTCAATTTGTTCCTGTTGGTCAACTATTGTATAGGATAGCCAACTCAAGCCTGCGATCGTCAACAGTATTATGATGATTGCTTGGCTATTTTTCATTGGCTTGCTCCAATAGTTCTGGGTTCTCGTAGATATTGCCGATGACTTCCATTTTGCTAATAAAAGTTACTAAGCTAATAGCACCAAGTTTAAACATTCCGTTTTCAAAACAAACAACTCCGTAACCATCTTTTATTGGATTAACCATTTTGCAAGGTTGGACATTGCTTGTTAAAAAATCCCCCTCGAAAATCTCCACGCCGTTCTTGTCTTTCAAGCCAGTGGATTGCATCAGGATTAAAGCAGGGCCCGTTGCCCACTCCTCGGCGACTATCGTAATATAGACAACGTGGTTATTTGAGTTGTGGGCAAACCTTAATTGTTCGACATCTCGCATCACCATGTCCTGTCCGTCCCAAGCTCTAAATTTTGGTACCATCTTATCCCTCCTGTTCTATTCTCATGTTTGGAAAATGATCGGCATATAATTCTGTTACTCCGAATATATTTTGTTTGTCAACGGTCCTTATTGCACTTGTGTAGTAAGCGCCTGTTCCCGATGTTAAGTATATCCATTTTGCAAAATCAGACGAAACCCTTAGGACGATAATTCTGTTATTTTGCTTTACGCCACAATTCAGTAGGATTGGCACATTCCCTTGTTCATCTTTATGAGAATCTATATAGTCAGTAGCTAAGATTTTGACCACCTCTCTCTGAAGATCTAATATTTTTTAATTTTCTCATTTATTTCTTCTTAAAATTGATGACATATAACTTCGTTTGTAAGATAATAATTACATATGAAAGGGGTTTTTTATCATGAGTTATGACGAGAAATTGAAATTGGTTTTAAATGCAATTATTGAAAGAAAGCGATTAGAAGCACAGGATGTATTGCCTGAAATTGGTAAAGAAGAGCTTTACAATATTATCGAAGATCTATATAAAGAAAATATGATTCAGTGCCAATGGGCTAGCGGTCCCGTTAATAGATTTAAAGGCGGAGCTTTGATAGATGACAACTTGTCTGTTACAAGAAAAGGACATGATTTTTTATCTGGAACATTGGATACACCAACCATTAGAAATCAGTTTAACGTTCAAGGCGGTATTCATTCGTCAAATATTGGAGACTATGGTACTGTAAACAACAACTTTGGTGCGAGCCTAGAAGAACTAAAATCTTTAGTCCAAGAGTTACAAGGTTCTGATTTAACCCAGGGGAAAGAGATGGTAGAGGTTATCGAAACTGAAGAAATCAAACCTGGTTTTTTATCAAGATTCGATAAATTTTTAAGTAAGTATCCAAAGATCGCATCGACAGCTGGGAAATTATTATTAACACTAGCGACTGCCCTATAAATAAGTTATTAACTATCTTTTGATTTATCAGATAAAAGTGGATCTACTTTAGAACTGTTCTCAAAGTAGATTCATTTATTTTATCAATTCATTTATTGCTGACGATTGCGGAATTAATCGTACTCATAATCACCAAGTTCAATTTCTACATGACAGCTTTCACACTCAACAATTCCGTATCCTCCTGCCCATAAGTCTTCCCCGTACTCATCGTGTAGTTTAGACCATGCAACATCAAAGTTTTCATCTCAATTTGGACAAGTTAAATTAATGTGATCAGGTTCCGAGCAGATTACGAAGCCTGCTTTTGTGGTCATCACTCTTCCTCCTGTTTCAAAGCCCAATTAACATAAGCGTTCATAACCACTAAATCCTGTTTGCCATCCATCGATTGATAAGCTTGCTCAACGGTAGAAGGTAACGCTGAACTAAAGTGTTGCCATCCGAAATCTGCAAAAGATACAATTGGAGCACTGTCAGTTTTTACGGCTATTCCCTTCAAATAATCTAGGACAATCTGCTGATTCTCGTTGAGTTGCGGTTGTTCGGTTTTGGAAAACTCTTTGTTGACTATATTTAAAGCATCGTACAAATAAACTACTCGTTCCCCACTTTTTATTGTTTGAGGTTTACGTCCGTTTAAAATTAATAGGTCTAATATTTCTTGTTTAATTTCACTCATATTCATTCCTCACTTTCTGCTATATCGTCGGATAGCTGACTAATCTTCTAGCAATATCATGTATCACTGGCACAGTAACTGAGTTGCCTGCTTGCTTATATAGTTGGCTATCGGAGTTAACTTCTTTTGCACGATCGAATGCCCAATCTGGGAATCCTTGCAGCCGCCAACATTCTCTAGGTGTTAGTTTTCGAATCTGAAATTCTTCTGTAACTACAGCTTGCTTTTTTCCTGTTAGTAAAGTATTGGCAATACCCTTACCAACTCGCCCGCGTCTTGTTTCAGAATTTGGATGGCTGATATTGATTGAATCTCCTGGCAGGGCTTGTACGTAACCTTGTGCAGTTGCTTCTTTTATTAAAATTGCGGCATCATGGTTCTGCGACTTAAGTGTTCTGCTTAGTCCAGGCAGCACACCACGACTAAACCTTTCGGAATCATTCGTATAAAGACCTCCGGCAACCATGACACCATGACGATCCTGAGCCGTTAGCGTGAACATTTCTTCACCGTCTTCTTTGAATCGTCTGCCATTCTGCCGTTTTTCAGTACGATCAGGCGTTAATACTGGGATAGCTATCTGCTTAGGTCCTTTATAGTCTGTGGCTGTCAAAGCACCCACCAAACCCTTAGAGCTATAAACCACTTCTCTTTGTCCCAGCGAAGATTGGTATTTTCTTTTTGTTGACCCTACAATATTTATTCTTCCAGATTCTTTATCAATGCCTCTACTTTCTCTTTCGAAAGGAAATACTTGCTCGGTACGTTCTCCTCTAAGATGTCCGACAACGAAAACTCGCTCCCTGTTTTGCGGAACGTAGTCTTTAGAGTTATGCACTTCCCATTCCGCATCATACCCAAGTTCATCCAAGGCTCTGAGGATTGTCTCGAACGTAGCCCCTCCTTCGTGATTGAGGAGTCCTTTGACGTTCTCAAGGAATAAAAACCGTGGTCTGAGAATAGATGCGAACCTTGCAATCTCAAAGAAGAGAGTTCCTCTAGTATCCTCGAAACCCTGCCGCTTTCCAGCGATTGAAAAAGCCTGACACGGAAATCCTCCACAGATAATGTCGATATCTCCGATTCCTCGAATAAACTCATCTGAAACTGATGTGATGTCATGCATCTCCACCTCTCTTTCTGTATTATGAATAGCTTTGTAACTCGCTCTCGCAAACTTATCTATTTCACAAAAGCCGACACATTCATGACCCGCTTGTTCCATTCCAAGACGGAAACCGCCGATACCTGCGAACAGATCTAAAAATTTCATTTTCCGTCTCCTTTCTAGTTGGTTATTTTGGTGGATAGTGGAGTCAGATTTCTTCCAAGTCCCTTCTCATAAACCAAAATTCCTCACCGTTATAAAACTTAATCTTTAATGCAAAGACATGTGCATTTACTACATCCGTACAAATCCCAACAGACCCTTTAGGCACGATACTTGGATAACGTGTCTTATATTCTTTGTAAATTTCATTCATTATTTTCGGCCCCTTCTAATTGGTAATATCTGTCATTAGTTGACTAGTCTCCCTTGACCTCCTCTAAGTCGACAGGGGATACGTCTTGCGGATATCTGCCTTCTAAATATTTAAGCTTGCCGATAACACATAAAACGCCGTCTGGGTAAGTACGAACATATTCGACGATCGTACCTATTTCGAAGTTATGATTATAACGGCTATTGCCTACGACTTTGAATTTTTTGGTCATTTTCATTCTCCTATTCCAAAATTTCTTCCGATGCTAGACTAATCAATCACTATTTCTTTTACTCTAAAAACCCAACTGTCAGAAACGCCTCGTGGTGTACCTAAAGCCTTTTTGGCTTTCTCAACCGCTTCTGATTCCGTCTCTGCTTTAACTGATATAGGCGTTGCCCTATCCCATCTCGTATAGTAATAGCCTGTACTATCGCGCCTAGCGGCTAATAATTTATATGTTGCCATTCTTTTCCTCCTTGATATTTTCCAATTACTAACTATCAATCTTTTCAAAAAGTATCGAATAATCATCGATCTTTAAAGATTTTGCAATCTCTGAAACTGTCCGCAATTGAATGCCAGCTCTTTTCTTTCTTGCATTTTCATGAGTTTCTCTTAGAGATAAATTTTTATTTTTCAAGTGCCAATCAACGTTTGTCCAAAACACTTCGAGAATGTCCATTTCCCCACTCCTTCGTTTCTTTACGAACAGCAGCACCATCTTTATTACAGACCGGACAGTTGCTTGCTACTGCCCGGCCAAACATATCTTCTCCCCAAATAATCCTTTCGCCTTTACATCGATTGCATTTCATAGGATCACCTACTTAATCTGTTTACTTTCCAATAAGTGAAGGTACAATAATCCAACATCGATCAATTTCTCATTCATGATTTGAGCAACTTCGCTAGGCTTAAACCCTTTGCCAAAGAGATCTTTTGCTTGGTTAATCACGCCAACGCTCCAATAGAATTTTGCATCTTCCAGAATAATTATTTTTCCGTCACTCTTCCCCATCCGAATCACCTGATAATTCTTTGAAGATCACTTCATCTTTTTTCTTGCTCCAAGTATCAGCAAATGGTGCGAAGTACTGACGAGAGATCTCAATCTGATCAATCAATGCATCTTCAGACATTTCATAAACAGCAGCTACTTCGGAAATTTTCTCGCCTTCTTCAATTTGAATTAATACATCACGAGGATTGATTGTAATACTGTCTGGTAACGGCAATGAGGTAGCGGTTTTGATGAATTCGTCAATGGTTTCTTTGGAAACTTGAATCTCAACCATTTCAATTTCTTCGACACCATCACCGACATCTAATGAAGTTTGTTCTTCTTTCAAGACTTCAATTGTTCCATCGCTATTTACTGCATAATTGACGTTCGGACGTTTAGTCTGTTTATTGATAGGAAGCGTGTAGCCGACTGTTTCAGGTTGGATAGTAACTGATACTGTCTTGCCTAAAAAGTCGCTCAGATCGTCATAGCGGCCTTTCAGTGATCCGTTGTTTACCACTAATAGCACTTCTACGTTTCCGTTAGATTTTGATGTAGCCTTTTTTACCTCTGGTCGAAAGTTTACTTGTTTAGTCATTTTTGTTTTCCTCCAATTTGTTTTTTATTAAGACAAAGTAACGCCCTTTGTTGTCTTTGGTTCCTGTTTTTACTCTGCATGTCACTTCATACTTCGATAAGCCACAAAACTCCGCTACGGCTCTCTTATTGCCCTCAAAAGCGATTTTGCTATCTTCAATGACTTGGATTGTTAACCCTTTACGCCCTGATTTGGTGACAGCTGTTTCACTTCTGAGTCGTTTCAATTCTTGCTGTATTGCTTTATTGGTGTCAAAGTCGTCACGCTCGGCAAGGTAAACCATTCGGGCAAGCTTGGCACGCTTTAGCGCTCGACGTCCTTGTTTGCTCGTAACCATCTTTGTACCCTCCTTGTCATAAGTGCCTCATTGATCGAACAGCAATCGGCGTTGAATTTTTCTTGCTGCTCCGTTCATTTGCTGGTCGTGTTCGCCACATCTGTTCCAGCTTTCGAGCAAGTGTTACTGCTTTCGATTCTGTACAGGTTTGGCTGATTTGATATTTGACATCGCCATTTACGTCCAGAAATTGAACATTCCATTCTTTAGACTTCTCCATCACTTGATTCCCTCCAATTTTCTCTTGCGGCGATCGCTTGCTCTTTTGCGCTGCTGACGAGCTGATTCAAAGCAACTCATTTCCTCGAATCTATTGGTTTTAGAATTGAACTTTGCGAATGTCACTGGGAACCCGTATCGGTTAGCAAACATCTTCATTTTCAACATCGAGATTGCATCTTGATACCCTTTGACATCAACTACCTTAACCAGCTTTCCTTCTTCATAAATGACGAAATCCGCTCGATAATGTATTGGAGCTACCTTCAAACCATCACTATAAAATCCCTCTTGCAAGATCATATTTTTTTGCATTTCGCAAAAATTATCTGATATTGGTAGAAAGCTCATCCCTTTTTGTTTCAAGATTTTGTAGTATCTGGCTTCGGCTTTTGAATCAAAGAGAATGCCATCTACTTCATGTTTAGTATTTCCGTACTTACTTCTAGTTTTTGTAACCAATAGCTACACCGCCCTTAATCGTTTATCTGCTGTAGTTACGAACTTAAATGCGAATCCTTTTGAATTTTTAAATAATCGAGATACTATTCTTTCTCCATATGCGTTCTTCATTTCTTTTCCAGTCAAATTTGTAGTTAAAATGATCGCCTGATTTTGACGAGCTTCTAAAATCGAGTTCAATGTGTCATTATTGAAATTCGTACTACTGCTATAGGTAGTTCCTCCTAGTTCAGACCCCAAATCATCGATCACCACAAGATCGGCTGTTTTAATGTCTTTCATAAGTGAACCTTGAATTTCCTTTCTCAATTGCTCGTCATTGAATGAATACTTGATTTGCTCCAACAATTCACGATAGCTAATAAACAGACATTTTTTGTCGTAATCTGACCGCTTAATAATTTCCCAAGTAGCAGCCATGGCTAGATGACTTTTACCACTACCTGACTTTCCATTCAAGGCAAGGTGTTTGGGTTCACCACTCAGTACAGCTTCTACAAAACTTTTTGTGATATTAACAGCAGTCTCTGTTTCAACATCAATAATTTTGTAGTTATCAAAAGAACAGTCAAACAAAGATTTGTCGGTAATCACTGACCCAAATTTAAAGAAATTGAGTGTTTTGTTTTTTAAACTATCGTTGTAGATCCGTTCGGTTTCTCGATCTTCTTTTCGCTGCATATCATAATAACCGCAAGCCATACAAAGTGGCGCACATCGTTCGGAACCGTCTTTGTTCTTTGCTTTGTACCCGTATAGCGGTTGTTGACATTTTGGACACTCGCCACGTACCACTAATACCTTGTCAATTAAAGATTTCATTTCAACTGCTAAGCTTTTCATGTTTCACCTCCACTAAATTGGTAAATCGTCATAATCACCATAGTTTTGGCTTTCCAATCGCCGACTACTATTTTTGTGATACGGATGTTTTTTCTGAGCCATCATCTTGTCATAATGTTTTCGCAAACTATCAGCAGAAAGAATATTTTTGTACCAAAAATCATCTTCACCTGACCAAACAATCAATTCTTGAATATCCTTTCCTGGTCGTTTGTCTTTTTCAATCATAAGACGAATCGTATTTGCCCATTTATCAAGATCTGGTTCTTTGATTTCATGGTTCTTTCTGATAACTTTTAACAGAGTATTCGATAATATTTTGCAAGGGTCGTCGTCCGCGTAAACGCGCTTTTTGCGTTTTCCTGACGTACTATCTTTTACATTCTTATCATTCTTATCATTATTAACATTCTTATTATTGTTCTGTTGCTGTTCACTTGCTGTTCTGTTGCTGTTCTGTTGCTGTTCACTTATGGGTTTTGTGTAACGCTCAAACCCTTGGTATTCCTCATAGTTCAGTACTGTAAATAGTGTTCCGTAATCGGTAGTTTCAATTTCGATTCGATTTTCCTTCACCAGTTGTTCAATTTTGCTCTTAATGGTGTTAAGAGAGTAATACTTGAACGCTCTTTTCTCCATGTAAGCCAAATCATTCTGTAAATTCCTGTATGATCTTAAATACTGTCCACGATTCAGATGGATGCCTGCAACGTTGGTGCCTTCTTTGGCAAAAACAGCATTTCCGTAAATGTAGAAGAAGATTCTAAACTTAACGACATCCGTCCAAATTGGATTTTCAAATATTTCTCTACTTGTTTGAAATGCGCCTTTCACCATGAAATCACCACCTTACAAGTCGTTCATACTTGTAAATCCGGTTATTCGTTGATTTGCCCGGCAATACTCACAAGTTCCACAAGCTTCTGGTTTTTCTTCACCCATTTTTATCCGTTGAATACGATCGATGTTGTCTCTTAAGTTGATTAACTCGAATGACATTTTATCCTCGTCCAGCGTGATTAACTTCGCTTCGCTAGGTGTCTGTTTAGAAACTGCAGCGATTATAGGAACAAAATCTTTTCCGCATTGCTGTTTGAGTAATTCGCAATAAACAGCCATCTGCAAGACGTACCCAAAATTCTCAATGAAGGTACATCGTTGGCCGTAAAACTCATTCCATTTTCTTTCATGAATATCTTTACTTGTTTTGATATCTACGAAATAGTCATCTTCGAGATTTAAGCAATCAATTTTCCCCTTCCACTCGACACCAAATAATTCGCCGGTTACGATCACTTCTTTTTCGCCTTGGTATAGATTTAGGAACGCATCTTCTACGATCAGCCGATCAATCATCTGTTCAGCGATCTTGAAATCTTTCAAAAGTCCATAAGGTTTTCTAGAAGAAAACATCCTGTTTTTATTTTCTTCCTTGAATTTTTCATGAACAGCTAGATCCTCAAAATATGAATGGACGTAGTTTCCAACTAATAGAGCGATTGGATCAGATGATGGTTGCCAGTCACCTTTTAGCTTGGCTAAAGCAGCTGCAGGGCATTTGAGAAAGTTTTTGTATTGAGATACCGACATGTACTGCCAGTCCGCTTCATTGTCGTAGTAATTATCATCATTGAGCTTGATCTTAGAACGGGTAATCTTCTTCTGGGAGGATTCCTTCATCATTGGCACCTTCCTCTCTGTCAAAGTTAGGAATGATACCAAGATTTCCTTGAACAGGTTCTGCTTCTTCGGATGCTTTTTCTAACGATTCCAAATCAACTGGTTGTTCGTCTGTCTCCTGCTCAACAGCTTCTTTCGGTTTCATCAATTCTTCGATTGGTGCTGATTCTTCAATCGGCTCTGCTTGCTTAATGCCCATTTTCTGTTGTAATTTATTTTCGATTGCTTGAACCTTTACTGGTTCTGCAGGTTTAATTTGGCGATCATCAAATTCATTTTCAAGTGTTTCTTTTGCAGCTTGAACGAATAAATCATTGTCATTGCTCGTGTTGATCAAAGCTTTAGCTGCTCGGTTGATCACCGTCCGCTTTGCCATTTCTTCCGGAAATTCTTTTTGAGGTCCAGATCCCTTCATTTTTGACTTAGCCCAACTCTGATCGATTTGTTTCTTGGTCATGACTGTTGTAGTCTCTTTACCATTAGCAAGTTTGATCACTACATAAGCAGCAACAATTTCGTTATCCAGATTTTCAAAACTGGTATCGTGTTTGGTGACTACCATGTTCGGCCCATCCATCCCCACTTGAAAATCATCGCCTTTTCGAACAACTACAGGGGTAATGTCAGCTCCACCTGTAACACGGTCTAGAACTGCCATGGTGCCAAAATATGAACGCATAAGCTGTACTTTGTTTCCATACTTGATGAAGTAGCATTGTTTCTTCGCAGGTGATAATCCTTGAATAACCATATCCAACAGGGCATTAGAAATTGATGTCTTCGTTTCTTGGTTATTAGCAGCTGCTTGAAGCAAGTTGCCAGCAGTGTTATTTGTAAGTTCGAAGAAAGCACTCTTCAATGCATTCTGGGGGCTGTAATTTGGTGGCATTTCTAACCCTTGATCTTTTAATCGATCTAGATTGCCAATTACTTGCTCATCTAATGAACGTTGTGTTGTTTGAGTTAAATCATTTGCCATTTTTAAAATCCTCCAATATTTATTTTTCTGTAGTTTTCGTTCACGTAGTCGATGATCTGATCCTCGTGAACTAATCCCAAATCAGTTGTGTAGACGGTGTCGCCTTTGTATAGTGGATCGCCTTTCCAATCAACGGCGATTTGATTTGGTTCAGTTTCAGGCTGTTGACGAGCGCCTAATGAATCGAAATCATTCATATAATCACCTCTTAAAATTCCCAAAACAATTTGTAACGTCCGTCTTGTTCTACCAGATTGTCCACACCTTCGTTCTGAAGTTGAGACAAGAACCCTGGCGTTAGTCCTTTACTAGCGATCGTAATGCTTGTGCGCCCTTGACAAGCGGCAGTCATGATGCTATCGATTACTCGCTCTTGAGCGTTCCCAAGCATTGCTGTATAGATGTCATCGTTAAGTCCAGTAATAGTAATCATTTGAAAATTTCTCCTCTCGTGCTACAATGTAGCCAGATATGTTTTGTATGCGACTCTTTGCTTGCCGGCGGAGTCGCTATTTTTTTGTATATAATTTCTTGACTTCCTTGAGTCGTCTGCCGCATTTCGTGCAGTAGGGACCTTTCCACGGCTCGCATTTTTTCAATTCTGTAGCGTTGATGAGTTTCTTCCTATTGCAGCTCTTGCATTGGAATTGATGAAGCTTTTCTTCTATTAGCATTTTCATTCCCCTCCTTAACCACCTCTTATAAGCAATCTCGTCATACTTGATCAACCACCACATGATTGACACTGGTAATGTTATGACTGCCCAATCTGGCAACTGACGGTGGTTTCCGAACCAAACGCCCAAGAAAAATATAGTGATGATGAATGCCGATCGTCTTAACCCTTTCAAAAAAACCACCTCAATTCTATTTAGGGAATGGTTTTGTAACTACAGGGCCACGTCCATAATTTCTAATAGATGCTTTTAACTCCTTGATATCTTCTTCAATTTGGAATCTCGCAGCCTTATCTTTTGTATTACGAAGCTCACGTCTCATCTCAGTAAGTTTCCGGTTGTTTTGAATGCTTTCTTTTTGTAATTTATTCATTTTGTATATCTCCTCTTCAGTCATGTTATTTGGTTAATGAATTGTTCAATTGCCGATTCAACCGATTCTGATAAATCAACTCTTGATAACTTCGGAGTTCCCGAATCGATAAATCTCGTTGTGTATCGGTCAGTGTTACTTTCCGATCGTTAAGTTGATCGTGTAAGGTTCTCATCTTTTCTTTGATGAGACCGTGGATCATAAGTTCTTGCTGCAAGTTATAGTTCATGCTGTAGCACCACCAAGCACCTCGTGTGGCGATACTTTATTAGTTAAATACTTGTTAGTATCTTTCCACTTTAGAAACCATAAGAACGTTTGGTAATGAATAAACGTGGTTGATGGTCCCGGGCGAAGCAAGCCTTCTGCGAATTCAGGAATTTCGTCCATCTCCTTGCAATATTGCAGCAAAGCCGATTTTGACATTCCATGAAATTTTTCTAGAATAAGCCCTTGCCGATACCAATCATCTGGATTTGCTTCTTTTTCAGCAGATATGATCAATTCTTTTAATGTCGGCTTTTTCAATTCGATCCCTCCTATCTAATTTTGTAATGAGCAATAATGTTTGTGATTTGTTTCGGATGTTTTTCTGGGTTGTTTAAAACTCTTCGAAGATATTGTTCAGACACGTTTAATGCACTTGCTACATCAGGAATAAGCCATCCTTGTGTATCGAAATAGTCCAAGATCTTTTGAACAGTTTCCTTTGAAGTTGCCATTCTCTTCACCTCACTTATCAAAATACGAAACAAGTTTAACAACTGTTTAATAAATTATGTTGACTACTATTAACATTGATGTTAAAATTAGTCCATAGCTAAATAAGACATATAAACATTGATTTAAAAGCTTTCTTGGCGGTTGGCATTTATTAATCAACGGTGTTTTTGTTGTCTTTATAGTTGTTAAACTTGTTTACAAGAACTATATTAACATTGATGTTTATTTTGGTCAACCATTTTTAACATCAAAGTTTATTTTTCTTGTGATTTTTAAGGAGAATGTTGATATGACGGTATTTGACAAGATAAAATATTTAGCAAAATTGCGAGGAAAATCTCTAAATCAAGTAGAGGAAGATCTTGGATTATCCAAAAATGTGCTTTACCGAATGAAAAATTCTAATAACCCAACAAAAGAGCGGCTGGAACTTTTGGCAGATTACTTTGACGTGTCTGTGGACTATTTGCTTGATAGATCCAAGGATAGAGAACGTAAATTGGGAGCAAAAGGAGAATTGTTAGCTGCGCATATAGATGATGATGTTCCAGAGAAGGATATGCAAGATATATTGAACTACATTGAGTATAGAAAAAATAATCCACTATAAATTAAAGTAGGTGATCTAATGCAGGTTTATGAGGAATTGATGTTGAAGTTTCCAGATTTAAATTACAAATTCGATCCACTAATGCCCATTCATCAAAAAGGGATGATCCACGGTTCGATTGTTTATCTGAATCCCCAACAGAATTACGAAGAATTAAACTCTACTGTTGCCGAAGAAATTGGACATTACTTAACAGGTAGCGGAAATATAATTGAGCAAGATACTCCTGAAAAAAGAAAACAAGAGCAAAAGGCAAGGGACACAGGAGCCACCATTCTTGTTACACCTGGAGATATTTTAGATTGTTTTGAAAGTGGATGCGTTAGTGTTTGGGAGTGCGCTGAACACCTCGACATAACAGAAAAAACATTTAAAGCCGCTATTAAATATTATGCAAGGAAGTACGATGGTATAAAAACTGAAAATAAATACACTATACTTTTCAATTTAAATGGTACGGTAAGTGTATTTAAAAGCTTCTATTAAAAAAAAGCCTAACCGAAGGCTCAACTTCGATTAGGCCACTCATTTCTGAGAGATTACAAAATTATTATATCAAAGAAATGAGGAAAAGAAATGAAAAAAGTAGTATATGGGTTGCTATTTGTTACTTTAGTGCTTTCAGGCTGTGGCGGTCAGGGTGGAAACGGTGGTGGAGAGACTGATGCTGATAACAACGATTTGCAAGCAACCATTGATAGTTTGCGTTCTGAAAATGAAATTTTAAAAGAACAGTTGCTTCCCGATTCTTCTTCATCAAGTAACCAGTCTTCAAATGAATCTAACTCGTCTGTTTCTTCGTATGAGGTTTACAGATTAGGACAGGAACTTTCTTTAGGAGACGGATCTCAAGAAAACGCAAAAATAAAAATAATTGAAGCTACGACAAATCAATCTGCTTTTCCAGAACATATGATCAACCTAGATGATTACGACACCTCAAAGATGGTGGCAGTTAAAATAGAATACACAAATGTAGCTATTGAAGAACCCTTCTTGCCGTATTCAAATTACTTCCAGGCTTACGACAAGGACGGAAAAGCGTTAATTCAGGTTAACCAACAAAACGGCCAGGATGCCGTTCCAATAGGAAGAACAGCAACCACACAACTATTTTGGGAATTAAATGTTGATGGAAATGATTTCAATGCGTTCGAAATAGATTTCGTCCCTAGTTCTAAAGTAGCTACTTTTGATTTAGAAGTAACCCATTAGTACGCAAAACAGTAACCAGGGAGTGAATTCATGGATATCAAAAACAAAAGGCTAAAAATAAAGTGCGAACTTTGTTCTAAAGATTTCTATTTAACTTTTAATACAACACAATGCCCTAACTGTGGCATCCAATTTAATCCAGATGATGTTCATAAAATATTTTATGATTACGAATCGCATCTAGCTAATTCGAATCTATACAGATTCGAAGAGAGAATGGAGAAATCTGGAGAAAGCATTGAAAAAACAGGCAACGCCATTCAGCAAATTGGGTGTTTTATTTTTATGATCCCCTTGGGTTTGTTTTGCATTTGGTTGATAATTACAATGCTATAAAAAAAGCACGCCCCTCTTTCCTGGTAGTCAGGGGGCGCGCAAACAGAGAATAACCAATAGGTTACGCCTATTGTATCAGAAAATAGGAGTTGTTTAAAGTGTGGATCGAAAAACTAGCAGATGGAAAATTCAAGTATGTAGAAAGATATAAAGATCCGTATTCTGAGAAGACCAAAAAGAAGAGTGTTATACTCACAAGCGATTCTGCTCAAGCCTCTAACAAGGCACGTAAGCTATTAGAAATAAAGATTAACGAAGCGATTAATGAGAAGAAAAAAGAGCGGATCATGTTTCATGATGCGATTGATCAATGGTATGAAGGTCACAAAAAACCGCTTAGAAATAGTTCTAAAATGGCATATAACGCAACGATAAAATCAGTTAAGGGAATGATTAGTGCGGATGTATGGGCGGACAATATAGATGCTCCCCTTCTTCAGACTGCATTCAACAAACTTGATTACTCGGATGAGTACCTAAGTACAATAAAATCTATATTCAACATGGTATTTGAATACGCTCGTAGAATGGGCTACGTGGATTTTAATCCAATGGCTGACGTTATTATCAAGAAGAGACCAAAAACTCGTGAGGACTTCAAGAAGCTCGAAAACAAGTACTTAGAACGTGAAGAAGCTGAGAAATTAATCGAAGAACTTTATCGTAGGCCATCAACTTATCGTTTGGCTAGACTGGCAGAATTTATGTTCTTAACGGGGATGCGTGTTGGTGAAGCTACGGCAATGCAGCCAAATGATTTCGACTTGGTTAATCGCCAAGCACATGTAAATGGATCAATAGACCGAACTGAAGGCTATCGCAAAGGTATTAAAGGACCCGTTAAAACAAACGCATCTTATAGAACAATCGATATCACAAAAAGGACAATCGATCTCGTTCAACGAACCATTGATGAAGTGAGTTTGGATGCTATTGAGAATCCTAAATTTGAAAAATTGAACTATCTGTTTGTAACCAAAAATGGCGTTCCCGTTCAAATTAATTCTTTCAACCTCGGCCTGAAAAAAGCTGGAGCAAGAGTTGGACTTGAACATAAGAATTTATCATCCCACATTTTTCGTCACACCCATATTTCATGGCTTGCCGAAAAAGGATATCCGTTAAAAGCGATCATGGATCGAGTTGGACATGAGGACTCCAAGATTACAAATCAAATTTACACACACGTTACTAAAAACATGCGTGCAAATATCCTAGAAGATTTGGAAAAGGATGGACTTTAAACTACAATTTATTGCCCCTTTCCTGCCCCTTTAGACTATATGTATAAGACAAAACCCGTTAAAGCCCTAGAGCCTCAACGGGTTTTTAATGAAGTTATTTCACTGCGTCTTTAAGAGCTTTACCTGGTTTGAATGCAGGTACTTTGCTAGCAGGGATCTTGATTTCTTCACCAGTTTGTGGGTTGCGTCCTTTGCGTTCTGCACGAGAACGAACTTCAAAGTTACCAAAGCCGATCAATTGAACTTTTTCACCGTTAGCTAAAGCGTCTTGAATTGTTGAGAATACAGCGTCTACTGCTGCAGTTGCGTCTTTCTTAGTTAAGTCAGTAGCTGCTGCAACTTTTTCGATTAATTCTGCTTTATTTGCCATGGATGGTTTCACCTCCTGATATTTTTTTTGATGTCATGCATCAACAAAAATCTTGAGTGGTCCAAGGTTTTTGTCAAATATTGATTACCATCAATATTCTGATATAACGTTATCATAAGAACCTTGTAATATCAAGGATTTTAACGTTTTTAGGGGGTTTTTTTTTGGTTTTTTCCCATTTTTCTAGAAAAGGACAGATTTCTTTGTAAAAAGAAACAAAGTATGATAAAATCTCTATTTTCTTCTGCGAGGAATGATCCGAATCGGCGTTCCTTCAAAAGTGAATGCCTTGCGGATTTGATTTTCTAAGAAACGTGCATAAGAGAAATGCATCAGTTCTTCTTCGTTGACAAAAATAACAAAAGTTGGCGGTTTGACAGCTACTTGCGTCGCATAAAAAATCTTCAAACGTTTGCCTTTGTCTGTTGGGGTTGGGTTGATCGCCACAGCGTCCATAATGACGTCATTCAACAACGCAGATGGAATACGCATGTTTTGATTCATGCTGACTTCTTCAATCAATTGCGGCAGCTTATTCAAGCGCTGTTTCGTCACTGCGGAAACAAAAATGATTGGCGCGTAATCCAAATATTGGAATTCATCTCTGATTTCTTCTTCAAAATCACGCATCGTATTCGTTTCTTTTTTCAATGTATCCCATTTATTGACAACAATAATGATTCCACGGCCTGCTTCATGGGCATAGCCAGCGATCCGTTTGTCTTGCTCGCGAATCCCTTCTTCGGCGTTCAAGACCATCAAGACGACGTCTGAGCGTTCAATGGCCCGCATCGCCCGCATCACACTGTATTTTTCAGTAGACTCGTAGACCTTTCCTTTTTTACGCATCCCTGCCGTATCAATCATGGTAAACTCTTGACCGCTTTCGCTGGTAAAATGGGTATCGATCGCATCACGAGTCGTTCCTTCGATATCAGAAACGATCACTCGCTCTTCCCCTAGAATTGCATTGATCAAAGAGGATTTACCGACATTTGGTCGACCAATCAAACTAAACTTGATGATGGAATCATCTTCTTCTTCTGCTTCATTGGTGAAGTGTTTGACAGCTTCATCAAGAACATCCCCGATCCCTAATCCATGACTTCCTGAGATTGGGTATGGATCGCCTAGACCCAAACCATAAAATTCATAGATGTCGGTACGCATCTCGGGATTATCAACTTTGTTGACCGCTAAAATCACGGGTTTGTTGCTTTTGTACAGCAAACGAGCCACAAGCTCATCAGCATCTGTTACTCCTTCACGAGCACTCGTAATAAAAACAATGACATCTGCTTCATCGATGGCGATTTCTGCTTGATGCTTGATTTGATCCATAAACGGCTCATCACTTAAATCGATCCCACCTGTATCGATTACGCTAAACTCACGGCCTAGCCATTCACCGGTGGCATAAATACGATCTCTGGTCACTCCTGGAGTATCCTCAACGATCGAAATTCGTTCTCCAGCTATCCGGTTGAAAATGGTCGATTTCCCCACATTCGGACGTCCAACGATCGCTATTGTTGGATTTGACATTTTTTACCCTCCATTTAAAAAAGCAGTCCTTGTACGCTGCTTCTTGTATTCAATCTTACTTAGTTTACCTAAAGCCATGGAAAGTTGCAAGCTTTCCTGGCAAACAAAAAACCAGCTTATAACAAATTCAAACATCGAATCGTTATAAGCTGATGGCATACAATTACTCTTCGTCGCTGTCTTTTAAGGCATCGCCTAAGATATCACCCATAGTAAAACCAGTTGATTCTTCTGGCAATTGATAGTCGTCCTCTGAAACCTCTTGTGTTTCATTGGTGTTTTCGGCTTTTTCTAATGCTTTGATACTTAATGCGATTCGGTGTTCTGAAGGGTTCACTTCAAGCACTTTCACTTGCACTTCATCACCTTCTTGTAAGACTTCATGTGGTGTCGCAATGTGTTTATGGGAGATTTGTGAAATATGGATCAGCCCTTCAACACCTGGGAAGACTTCCACAAACGCACCGAAGCTTGTCAAGCGTTTAACAGTCCCCGTCAAGACACTGCCAACAGCCGCTTGCTCTTCAATATTGGTCCAAGGTCCAGGCAATGTGTCTTTGATCGAAAGTGACACACGTTCTTTGTCTGCATCAACAGATAAGATACGCACATTGACGGTATCGCCAACAGATAAAACGTCACTCGGTTTGCCAACATGTCCATGAGAAATTTCAGAGACATGGACAAGTCCATCGATGCCGCCAAGGTCTACGAAGGCACCAAAGTCGGTCAAACGCGCTACTTTTCCTTCTACTTCTTGTCCTTCATATAAATCAGCTAATAACGCTTCTTTTTGTTTTGCTTTTTCTGCTTCGACAACTGCTTTATGAGAAAGGATCAAACGGTTTTCTGAAGGCTCGATCTCAACGATTTTGAAGGTCAATGTTTTCCCTTTGTAATCTTCGAAATCCGCAACAAAATGGTCTTCGACCATTGATGCTGGGACAAACCCACGAACACCTACATCAACCACTAACCCGCCCTTAACGACGTTGGTGACTGGTGCTTCAATGATTTTTCCTTCTTGGAAATCTTTTTCGATATCTTCCCAAACTTTTTTCGCGTCTAAGCGACGTTTAGAAAGGAGATAGCTGCCGTTTTCTTTGTCTTTACCAATTGCTGAAATCACAACCAATTCTAAGACATCCCCAACTTTGACTGCTTCGTTGATGTCTTCAACAGGTAAAGTTGATAATTCTTTTGCAGGAACAACGCCTTCAACGCCGGCGCCTTCGATCCCTACGATCGCTTGTTTATCCTCAATGGCCAATACCTCACCTTTAACGATATCTCCAACTTTTACTTCTTGGAAATTGTCTAAAGCGGCTTCCATTGATTCATTTCCACTCTCAACCTGATTATTTTCAAATTCTGTCATCTCTCATGTCCTCCTAACCAACAATTCTGCAATAATTGCACTACATCTTTTAGTTTAAAATAGAATGAAAAAAAAATAAAGCGATTTCTCTTATTTTCCTAAAAAACTACGGTTTTTTCGTTAAAAAAGTCTTTTCACCTCTGTTTTCTTACTCACTTTCATCTTTTGGTTTCGAAAAATAAAAAAACAATGGGGAACACCCATTGTTTTTGTTAATCAATTTTTTCTTTGATGGTTTTTTTGATTGCTTCGACGACTTGCTCGATCGTTAAACCAGACGTATCGATTCGAACCGCATCCTCCGCTTGTTTCAAAGGGGAGACTTCTCTGTGAGAATCCAGATAATCTCTTTGCTGGATCTCTTCTTTCAACGTCTCATAATCGGTTTTGATCCCTTTTTGCTGATTTTCTTTAAAACGGCGCTGTGCGCGTTCTTCCACACTTGCTACCAGAAAAATCTTAACTTCTGCTTGTGGTAAAACCGCCGTGCCAATATCGCGGCCATCCATCACGACACCGCCATCTTTAGCGATCAACTGCTGTTGTTGGACGAGTTTTTCACGAATCGCAGGGTATGCCGACACCTTCGAAACTGCGTTGGTTACTTCTGGCTGACGGATCGCTTCGGTGACTTGCTCTCCTCCTACAAAGACCTCTTGACCGTGTTCAGTCGGTTCAAAAGTGATGGGGTATTGATCGATCAAAGCAGCGATCGCCGCTTCATCTTCAAGTGAACAGCCCGTTTTTAAAGCTAAATACGTGATGCTTCGATACATGGCACCAGTATCCGTATAAATAAATCCCAGGTCATTCGCGATGATTTTTGCCACTGTGCTTTTCCCAGATGACGCAGGACCATCAATAGCGATGTTGATTTTTTTCATTTTTCTTACTCCTCGTTTCCCAACGATGTGTATTCCTTCATCGTTTCTGCTTATCGTCCACCTTGGCTTATCTCTTTCAAGAAAAAAAACCGCCAAAGCGGTTTTTTATTTAACTCTTAACGTGTCGCCAGGGTAAAGCATGTAGTTGTTCGGATCAATCCCATTTAATTGATATAGGGTTTCAACTGAGATGCCTGTACGGGCTGCCACTTGTTCAGGACCTTCACCTGCTTGCACAGTGGTATACTGTTCAGTACCAGCAGCGCCTTGCCCTTGGTTATTTTGGGTAGTATCTTGTCCAGCATTGTTTTGTTCTTGTGCCGGCTCACTGCTTGAAGGTGTTGATGAAGCTGGCGCAGAAAAACTGCTAGAAGAACTTGATTCACTTGTTGACGAACTCGTTTCACTTGTCGATTCCGTAGTGGATGATTCCGTCGTTGATGATTCGGTTGTTGAAGACTCTGTCGTACTTTCTACAGTACTGCTCGAACTTGCTGTGGTTGGGGCATCATTGTTATGGTTCAATACCCAAATACCGGCACCAACCGGAATTGCCACGATCAAGAAAAGCAAAACTAAAACGATCGTCAAAAAGAGTGAATTCCCACGCTTTTGTTTTCTTTGTTGGGATCTTGATGCAGAATCATCGTATTCTGTATCATAGATTGGTTGTTCCCACGGTTCTTGATTTTCTGAATTGTAGTCATTGTCTTTCTTGCTCACTCGTATTCCCTCCTAGTTTCCTTCCGATGTATTATACCATAGGTAAATAAAAACTGTCCTACAAAATACGATTCAATTTATATCTTTAAAAATTTTTATTAAACGTTCCTGCCAATGATGAGCCTCCTTTTTCTCGGGCAGCTGTTCTTCACCCGCTATTTCGATCCCGTCATTGTCGCAACAATAAGGATCCTCCTGGGCTTCCTCTTCGAAATGCGCCAGTAAAAATTGTCGGCGACAACCTGTAAAATGAATATAAGCCAACATTTTCTGTAATTGTTCTTGTTTTTGCTGTTCATTGCGTTTTAATGTTTCCAGCCAAAAGGAAGTTCCCAACTCTTTCATTTTTTGCTGCCACTTTTCTTGCAACGGTGTCAAGGGTTCTTTCCTCTTCTCCTGAACCATTCGTTCTAAAGCAAGGCGTTCTTCTTTACTTTCTCGCTGAAAGAAGTAATGGATCTGCTCATCATGTTCCTGATAAAGCAAAATCGCATTGCTTTGTTTGCCATCACGACCAGCTCGCCCGATTTCTTGACTGTAATTCTCTAACGAATCAGGTAGATCATAATGGATCACAAAGCGAATATCTTCCTTATTGATCCCCATCCCAAAGGCATTGGTAGCAACGAGTAATTTTAATTTATTCTGAGAAAACTGCTGCTGCAACGTTTTTCTTTGATCACTCGCGAGACCACCATGATAATAGCCTACCAAATAGCGCTGACGCAGTTTGTTATAGACTTCTTCGACTTTGCTTCTTGTGGAACAGTAGATGATCCCAGCCCCGCCTAAGCGGCTGAGATAGTCTGCTAATGCCGCATCTTTGTCTGTCGTTTGCTCTACGAACAAGCCGATATTGCTGCGGTTCATCGAATAACGGTAGACATTGGCGTTCTTTGCTAATAATACTTGCCGTATGTCTGCTTCCACTTGTGCTGTTGCAGTAGCCGTCAAGGCTAATGTGACGGGTGCCTTCAAGCGTTTCTTTACTTCACCAAGCTGCAAGTACTCTGGTCGAAAATCAATGCCCCATTGCGAAACACAATGGGCTTCATCCACCACGAGCATGGCGATCTTAACCTGTTCCAATTGATGCAAAACAGCTTCTTGTACGATCATTTCTGGACTTAAAAACAAAAACTTGTACTTCTGCAAATGCTGCATCACATACTGGCGATCAGCAAGGTCCAATTGACTATTAAACGCAATCGCGCGTTTTTCCCCTTGCTTTTGTAAGCCGTAGACTTGATCTTCCATCAAAGAGACTAACGGCGAGATAATGATCACGATCCCGTCTACTAGGTACCCTGGCAGCTGATAGCACAGACTTTTGCCATTCCCAGTAGGCAGAATCGCTAACGTATCTTGCTGCGCTAAAACACTTTCGATGACTTCTTTTTGTCCTTGGCGGAATGTTTTGAAACCAAAATACTGATTCAGTGCATCTTCTAACATCGAATCCCCCGCTTCTGAGCAATCTGTAACAAACGAATCGTCAAAAAATCAGTCGTAAGAAGCGCCTGTAATTCTTGATAGCTATTTTTCCAAGAAGCTTCTGGCAGCTTTTTCAGCAACGCTGTATCAAAGCGCTGAAAAGGAAACGTTGGATCAAGCAATGCCCACTCAATCAAATGATCATTAACAGTTCCTCGTTTGATCCTTCTTTTTTCCATAATCTGCTCGATAGAATCGCCTCGCAAAAACAATGCTCGGCTTTCCACCATGCTTTGGTTTAAATTTCTCTTTAGAAAAGGCGACAATCCTCGAAACAGGATCGTCTGGGGCGTTTTTTCGATCAAGGTTAAAAATTGATGGATCGAAGCTCCTACATAAAGAGTGTCCCAAGGCTTACTTTGAACATTTTCTGGTAAAAGCTGAAAAAACGCCTGCCCTAGAATATCTGGACCAGATAAGGTGCCCGCTAAAAAATCTGCCACTTCTGCGGGAAGCTGGTCAAAAATTGCTGATAGCTCTTGATACAGGCACTTTTTGATGTCAGGATTGTGACGGATCAGCTGACGGACAGGTTCTGTATAGAGTGGCGTGTTTTCAACGGGAATATACTGATTGGTCACGCCTTGATACGCAGCTGCTTGAACCAGCAGCCGAACAAAACGCCAAGCCTCCTCCGTCGTTCGTCCATAACGAAAGTAATTCGCATACCGCAACAATCGTTCACCTGGCTGCTGGCTGTTTATAGCGGTCGTTTTGAGCAGCAGACCATCTGAATCTCGACTTAGAGCCCCTCGTTGGATCAAGTTAGCGAGCGTCTGTTGATACGCTTTCTCATTCAGCTGGGGCAACGATTGAAAGAGACCTAAGCGATCATAAAAAAAGGCATAACTCAAGACAGAGCTAGTACGCTTACCAATGAGAATTTGATAAAGTGTTGATGGGCGCAGCTTGTCAGTATCAGAAAACAGCGCTAAAATAAAAGAATCCATATTTCCCCTCCAGAAAGGACTAAAAAATGTCACAACGCTGTAAAATTATTCCTGAGCGCTGCATTGCTTGTGGCCTATGTGCGATCTATGCCCCCGAGATCTTCGATTATGATGAAGACGGGATCGTTTTATTTGCCCAAGAACCGAATGCTCGGCAACAGTTTATCATAGAAGACCAACAAGAAAAAGTCAAAACTGCTTATCGCAAATGCCCTACCCGTGCGATTATCATGGAAAAATAAAAAAAGCCGACTTGCCATTGACAGACCTTTCGTCTGCAACAGCAAGTCGGCTCATTTTTTTATTTTCCTATAGCAGAATGATGGGGCTGCTTACGAGCCAACCATGGCAGCAGTTTGGCGTGAAGTGCTAAAAAGACAGCACTGACGATTGCGCCTTTGACCAAATTGAAAGGTAAGATCCCGATCGCCACATATTGCGGCAAAGACATCCCTAAAAATTGATCGGCTGTGACCCCGAAAAAGCGCAGGTAAAGCGGTGTGATCACAAATAGGTTCGCCACACTCATAAAAATCGTTACCGACAAGATACCGCTGATGACACCAACCATTTTGTTTTTGGTGTGAATACCTTTGCGGAAAAAGTAGTACATTGGCAAAGTAAAGGCACATGATGCTAAAAAGCTTGCCGTATCCCCCACCATATCAGCAGGTGAAAAACCAGATAAGAACAAATGCAGCACCGAACGAATGAAAGCAGTCAATACCCCGCTCCAAGGACCAAATAAAAACATCATGATCATCACGGGAATATCACTAAAATCGATCTTTAAAAAGCTGAATGCTGGGAAAATCGGAAAAGCGATAAATTGCAAAATTGTTCCCATAGCAGCACACATGGCGATCGTCACCATTTTTCTTGTTTTGTTGTTCATCAGTATAAATCCTCCTAAGTTCAGGATTCCTCTTCAAACGAACCTATTAAATTTCCTCGGCTTTCTTGTCGGCGCCAGACAAAAAATACCCTCTTTTTTCCACAGGGAAAAAAGAGGGTATTCGAAATAGCCATAAGCAAATCAAATACGCTCTATCTTCTTTATCCAGACTGTACTGTCGGTATCGGAATTTCACCGATTCAGCTATTTCCGAAGAAATAGGTCGTGGACTATAACCACCGGTCGGGAATTGCACCCTGCCCCTGAAGACGAACCTTTATTCTATTTATTACATGTTCTATTATACACAAAATCTAAAAATTAACAATAGTTACGTTTTCAGATACTTTTCAATTATTTTGCACTGTTTTTCAGCTGGCTGACTTCCTTCTTCGTCAGCTCTCGGTATTCCCCTGGACGAAGACCTTTCAAATCTAACGGACCATAATTTTCCCGTTTTAATTTTTGGACAGGCAAACCAACTGCTTTTAACATATTTTTGACTTGATGGTTGCGTCCTTCGTGGATCGTCAATTGCACAATACTAGATTGCGCTGTTTGGTCTGTCGACAAGATCTCAAAGCGAGCAGGTGCCGTCTTACGGCCTTCGATCCGAATCCCTTTTGTCAATGGGAGCAGCTGCTTTTTATCCGCAATCCCTTTGACTTTGGCAACGTACACTTTGTCGACTTCGTGTTTCGGATGCATCAGTGTCTGTGACAATTCCCCATCATTTGTCAGCAATAACAAACCAGAGGTATCATAGTCCAAGCGCCCGACGGGATACACCCGTTCAGGAACTTCAGCAAAATAATCCAAAACGACTTTGCGCTTTTTATCATCCGTTACAGCTGAGATCACACCACGAGGTTTGTAGAATAGATAATAGACGTGTTGTTCTTGTTCGATTGGTACACCATCGACTTCAACAACATCTTTTGAACTAACTTGGACCCCTAATTCTTTGATCACTTGCCCGTTGACACGCACTCGGCCTTCGGTTATCAATCCTTCAGCTTTTCTTCTTGAGGTGATGCCAGCATGGGCAATCACTTTTTGCAAACGTTCCATCTTCATTCTCCTTCTGTTTCTGCTTGTTTGTAGCGGTCGTAAAAAAGATCAAACGGTGCATCTTCTTCAAGTTCATCTTCCATGGATTGGATATCGGGTAATTCAGCCAAACTTTTTAAGCCAAAATAATCCATAAAGTATTCCGTCGTACCATATAGGATCGCTCGTCCTGGTCCGTCAACGCGGCCTTTTTCTTCAATCAGTCGTTTTGCCACCAATTTTTGAACCGATCCGCTAGATTGGACGCCGCGGATCTCTTCTACTTCCATCCGAGTGATCGGCTGCTTGTAAGCAATGATCGACAACGTTTCTAAAGCGGCCTGAGACAACGAGCTGCCCATCGGTGATTCAGCATATTTCTTCAATAAAGGGGCAAATTGTTTCTTGGTGGTCAAAATAAAATGATTGCCCACTTCAAGAATATGCAACGCAGTATGTTCATTTTCTTCATATTGCTGATTTAGTTCCTGCAAATGCTGATAGACACTGGCAGTATTGCTTTTGACTAAGTAACTCAATTCTTCAAGTCCGATCCCCTCATCACCGACGACGAATAAGATCGCTTCTAATTCACTATATTTACTCATCTTCTTTACCTGTTGGATAGAGCAGAATCGACGCATAATTGTCTGTTTGCTCTACTCGAATCGTTCCTTTTTTCATTAATTCTAACAGTGCCATAAAAGTTACCACAACTTCTGTTTTATTGTAGGTCGTAAAAAACGAATCAAAGCTGCGGCCTTTTTTGGCACTGACATGCTGCATCTCCAGCTGAATCGCCGCCATCTTTTCATCGATGGTGCTTTCATCAGGAGAAATTTTGGTTTCTAGTACTTGGCGATTTTTCTTTTTCTCGATCATTTTTTGAAAAGCCAAAAAGAGATCGATCGTATTGAATTGATTGGCTCTTAACTGATCTTCTTCCTCTTTGTATTCATCGACATCCATCGGATCTTTCGTATAATACAAACTGCGCTCTTCCGCTTTTTCGGAAAGCTGCTCGGCTGCATACTTAAATTTGCGGTATTCTAGCAGCTGTGCCACCAGCATATCCCGTGGATCTTCTTCGTACTCTTCCACTTCAGCAATCAGCTCTTGTTTCGGTAACAGCATCTGGCTTTTGATCGCCATCAGAGTTGCCGCCATGACTAAATATTCACCAGCGACTTCTAATTCTAAAATTTTCATGGCATGGATATACTGCATGTATTGTTCGGTGATGGTTGCAACTGGAATGTCATAAACATCGATTTCCAGTTTTTTGATCAAATGAAGCAGCAAATCCAACGGTCCTTCAAAGACAGCTAATTTTATTTTGATTTCTTCCATTCCATCCTCGATTTCTAGGCGCGCGGAAAGTGCTGCTTGTACACTTCCGTCATCCGTTTCTTCGTTATATGCGTGTAAATCTGAGTGGTCGAGATATCTGCGTGTCCTAACAGCTCTTGAACCGTTCGCAGATCTGCCCCGTTTTCTAATAGATGGGTCGCAAAACTATGGCGCAACGTATGGGGAGTCACATTTTTGGTGATCCCAGCTTGTCGAACCAAGGCTTTTAAATTCTTCCAGATTCCTTGACGAGACAGCTGCCTGCCATGGTTGTTTACAAACAGGTGGCTTTCATCCGATGTTTTTCTCGTCAAATACGGACGTGCATCGCTGAGATACGTTTCGATCCATTGAATCGCTAAATCCCCTAATGGGACGATCCGTTCTTTGTCGCCTTTCCCGGTTGTTTGCAACAAGCCCATACTTAAATGCAAATCATTCAATTTCAAACCGATCAACTCGCTGACGCGCAAGCCTGTCGCATACATCACTTCCAAAATCGCTCGATCACGAATGCCCAACACCGCTCGAGTATCTGGTGTTTCGATCAAGCGCTCCACTTCCTGCAAACTCAAAGTGTCAGGTAGCTTCTGCTGTTTTTTCGGCGAATCAATATGCTGCATCGGATCATGATCTGTCAACCGTTCTTGACGCAAATATTGATGGAATCTTCGCAAACTGGAAACCATCCGAATCACGGTTGCCGAGGATTTTCCCGCCTCTTGCAGACTTTGCAAAAAAGACAAAACGATCACTCGGTCGATCTGTTGCCACTGCGTCACTTGTTTTTTTTGTAAAAACACAAGATACTGTTGCAGATCCCGCTGGTAGCTGGCACGGGTATTTTGGGATAGCCCGCGCTCAATGGTCAAATAATGAAGATAATCAATAATTTGTTCGTTCATGGGGCTTCCTCTACTTTCAGCTTTTTTATCATATCAAATTCTGGCTCGTTTAGATAGTAGCTTGCCAACAAAAAAAGAGGCATCTACCCGTATCCTTTGCCCAAGGAAACACCCGAATCATAGCAGATTTTTTGGTTTCTTTCAAATTGGAAAAAAGGGCACTCTTCCTATTGAAACCATCTGACTATCATTCGGGTGATAACAAAATCTTTTCAAATTGCCCAGCTACAGACACTAGGCTTTGTTTTGGCATTTTTGGCAGACACCATGAAATGTCAGCCGATGATCCTTTACTAAAAAATGGTACTTTTGTTCGACGATCTCTTCGACTGTGCCCAACAGATCCTCTTCAACCTCTTCGATATTGCCGCATTCCAAACACAACAAGTGATGATGGAAATGTTTGGCGCCTTCTTTACGTAGATCATAACGAGCGACACCGTCATTAAAGCTGACTTTATCGACGATTTTCAAATCCGTCAAAATCTCCAATGTTCGATAGACGGTTGCTAAGCCAATCTCAGAATTTTTTTTACGCACAAAGAAGAAAATCTCTTCAGCGGATAAATGATCTTTCTCATTTTCTAATAAGACCAACAACGTCGCTTCTCGCTGAGGAGTTAATTTGAACCCCGACTCGTGCAATTGTTTCTTGGTCTTTTTTAACGCTGCTGTTGTGTTCATAGTTGCCTCCGTATGCCGCTAATTTATAACGATTCTAATTTGAGTGAGAATCACCCAAGACAAACATTGTAATCATTATAAATTAGAACAGCAAAAGAAACAAGTATTCTCAATTAGGTTTTTTAACAAGAATCGTAAAGCCATCTTTTTGCTCAATCAAACGCTGTTTCATCAAGGTTCCTAACGCCCGTTTAAATTGGCCTTTACTAATACCAAACGTTTGTAAAATCTCTTCTGGTGCTGATTTATCGGTAAAAGGAATTTTATTTTCTGGTGCTCGTTCTAAAAAGGTTAGGACCATGGCGGCATCATTTGAAATCGCCTCGTGGGCTCTTGGTTTCAACGAAAGGTTCAAGACCCCATCTGGACGAACCCCGATCACTCGTCCTTTAACAACTTCCCCAAGACGCGGCTCTTGATAGCGCTCTGATGGGTGGACGAAGCCAATATAAAAATCATCCGTCAATAAGTAGGTTCCCGCTAGTTTTAAGCGATACACGGTACCTGTAACATCTTGATTCTTCATCTGTTCCGTACCATTCTTACTCAGTGCCTTGAAGATTTTCTCATCTGCTAACGAAGCCCATATACGCTCTTTGTCGTCGACGCGCAAGCTGACCATCAAACGATCGCCTTTTTTGGGCCAAAGTTCCCGCATTGTTGGCAATTCATCTAATGAAACCACCATGTCCTTGTCTTTTAAACCGATATCGACGAAAACGCCTAAGTCGCGACGGCTTCCTGTGACTGTACCAAAGGCATAATGCCCTTTGCGGCTTTTCGGAATATTCGTAGTGAGTACATTTTCTTGCTTTTGGTTTTGATAGCCAAACCCTTCGACGGCTTCACCTAAATGATGTTCGCCTTCTTCCTTGGCTAGTCGGAAGGTAACCCCGCCTTTTTGAACAAAATAATTCTGTTCATTTTCATCAATGATCAATCCGCTAAATACGGATGCTAATAAGTCTTTCATCTATTCTCTCCTTCTTCATAAAAACTGCCCGTTGCTAGAAAAAGAAACGCAGCAGTGCCATAGCAATAACGCCTGTGATAACGATCTTCATCAAATCTTTTGTATAATACCCCACCAACAATGCTGGGATACAGGCAACAGTTTCTTTGACTTTCAAGATGGGAAATTGCCCTTCTCGAAAGATCAGCAAATTTTGAACCAACAATGCCGCCAAAATACACAACGGCAAGTAACTCAAAAAGATGGTGAAAGGTTTTGGAAATACGAGCTTTTTAGAAAATAAAAAAGGAACGATTCGCGGAATCCAAGTAACCAACCCACATGCTAGCATTAGTATAACAAAATTAGTCATGATGTGTCACCGTCCCAACCAAACATCCTGCCAAGGTCGCAGCTATTACCGCGATCTCAGCAGTAGAAAAACGCATAAATAAAATCAATGTCCCCACAACTGCCCCGAGTACTAAGAGCGTTTGCTGGGTTTTCTTCTTGAGGGGTCGCTCTACTTGAAATAAAAAAAGACCAACAAACATGGCTACCAAGGCAAAATCTAAGCCTAACGCTTCTGGATCTGGAATAAACGAGCCTAATAGTCCGCCCAAAAAGGTTGCGAAGATCCAACTCAAATACGCCATCACGTTCAACCCATGGGTCCATTTCGCTGTGACTGGTTTGTCTTGTTGCAGTGCCGTCGTCAAAACGCCATAGGACTCATCAGTCAAAAGCGTCCCAATCCCAATAGCAGAAAGCAAAGGAGTCTTTTTAAAATAGGAAGCCACTGATAAGCTCATTAAGAAATGTCGTAAATTCACTAAAAAGACGGTTGCGACGATCGTCATGAAAGGTGCTTGAATCGCGAGTAATGCACAAATAATAAATTGAGCACTGCCTGCATAGACAATAATAGACATTAAAATAATTTCAAGAATCGACAACCCAACACCTTTTCCTACGACCCCCATCGCAAAACCAATCCCTAAGTACCCAAGAATCGTTGGTATACAAGCAATGACCCCATCTTCAAAGCGATCATATCTTTCTATTTTCTGCACAAAAAACCCTCCCTGTTTGAACGATTATCTTTCATCATATCGAAAACAGGGAGGGGAAACAAGTGTTTTTCACATGTGCATGTAATAACTCTGAAAGTTTTCTAGTGACTCAGGAGACTTAGCGAACGGTGTGATCGTTCCCATTGCCTCTGAAATAGCCAGTTTTGGCGTTTACCGTAAATAAGTATAGCGGGAACGCTGAATCATCCGTTCCTTTAAGCAAGCTGCCTTGGGCATTTGTCGCATAAAAATTGTAATAGCCTTCGCCGTTGACGATCCGCACGCGTTCAAAAGTATAACCACCTTCAACCACGTAACCACGGGCAATCGCTGTGGCGATGATTTTTTCTTGGACACCATCTGCCCACACCCAAGCGCTATTGTTTACATCATTCAAATCACTTTGACGGGCTGGAATAATTGGCTGATTATTGGTATTTGTTGGCGTATTTGGCGAAAGCACATACTCTTCTTCAGACGTGCTTTGTGCGGGCGTCGCAGCGCTTGTAGAACCGCCGCTTGAAGCGGAAGCGTTGTTCTCAGAAGCCGCCGCTTGTGCTGCTTCTTGGGCCGCTTGTTGTTGTGCCGCTGCTTCTTGCGTAGCGGTTTCACGCTTCGTCAACGCAGTATCGACTTTGCGCAGATCAGCAGTGAGACTTTCCACCAATGAATCGATCGGTAAAGCTTGGACTTTTTTCATCAAGGCATTGTAGTTCTCACGAGTGACACTCGCCGGTGCTTCACCATCACCACTTAAAGCCACCATGCTCTTCACCGCATTTTGAACTTCCTCGATCGCACTGAACTCTTTTTGTCCCATGTCGATGGCTTGATTGATCAACTCATCAAAGGCATCCCCGTTCTCACGCTTCGCCATTGTGACGGCAGCCGCTTCTTTCAATGAGACTTCTTCCAATTGATCTTCCACAACGGCAGGACTGCTAAAATAGCTGTTGATCTCGGTCAAAGTTGCTAGTTTGTCAGCGATCGTCGCAGCTTCTTGTGACAAGGCATCGTACCGTTCATGGTCTTGAAACTCTGCCAACTGATTCGTCACAGCAGTCAGCTGTTCTGATGTTTTGTCGTTTTTAATGAACACTCGTTCATCATTTGTATAAAAATCATTCAGCTCATTTTCAATTTGATCGAGTGTACGGTTTTCCTGCGCCAGTTGCGTTTCTCGGGCAGTTTCTTGTTGCTGCTGTTGATAGTAATACGCCCAACCGCCACCAGCTGCCACTAATAAACAAGCCGCTGTAATATAGAGTGCTTTGCGAGGACTCTTCTTTTTTTCGCTAGGCGTCGACGTTTTTTCTTCAGTAGTCGCCTTTTTCGGTGCTTCATCCGCTGCGGTGATCGGCTCAGGAATTGGATCGATCACTGGTTCTGGCTGCTTTTTCGCTTCTTCAATGACTGGATCCGTCACTGGTTCATCTTCGCTTATCAGTAGAGGTTCCTCACTGGCTTGTTCCTGACTTTCTTCTTCAGTAGCAGACAAATCATCAGTGGCGGCTTCTGCTTCTAGAGCAGCGGCTTTTTCTTCTTCATCAAGTTTGTGTTGGCGGATATAAGCAGCCAAAATATCAGCGTCATGCTGTTCCTCCGTACTTAATGCATCGGTTTCACTTGCTTCCTCACTGGCTGATGTCGCATGCTCTTGCGTTGCGCTGGAACTTTCTACTTCCGTTTTTTCCTCAGCTTCTTTCTTAGAGGCTGATGTGGGGGTTACATGTTGCTCATCGGAAAAAGTCCCTTGCTGCGCGAGGTCGATCGTTTCTTCATTTGAGGATGGCCGATCACCTAAGTGCTCCTCCATTTTTCCGATCGGGACGTTTTTAAAGTCTGACCAGCGAATATCATCATTTTTATTCTGTGGCTCTTCTGGCGTAACGGAAGAGTCAGATGTTGGTTCCAGTTCATTCTCCTTTGCCTGGTTCCATTGGAACCCGCAATTGGGACAAACGGGTGTTTCTTCTATTGCTTGAAATCCACATTCAGGACATGTCTTCTTCATTGATTCAAACTGACTCCTTTTGTTTTTTGCATTTCCTTTTATGAAGCAGTCGCCTCTTTCATCAGACGCTTGCTGTACCTACTGCTTCTTTTTTTAGACCAGCAAATAATGGGTCTTTTTTGACACTTCGTTGTTTGTTACGTTTTGATGCAGATGCACAAAATTAAATTTATCACATTCTTGGCAATTAGCCAACACTTGCTTGGTTACGTTTTTATTAAGTTCTTTACCAATCTTGTGTCGAGAGGATAAAATCTGAATAAAAAAGACTTTCCAAAGGGTTCCTTTGGAAAGTCGATAAACCTTGATTATTCTAAGAAATCTTTCAATTGTTTTGAACGAGATGGATGGCGTAGTTTCCGTAATGCTTTTGCTTCGATCTGACGAATCCGTTCTCTCGTTACCCCAAAGACTTTTCCGACTTCTTCTAATGTCCGAGTACGACCATCATCGATTCCGAAACGCAAGCGCAGCACGTTTTCTTCACGGTCAGTCAACGTATCCAGTACATCTTCTAGCTGCTCTTTCAACAGCTCATAAGCCGCATGCTCTGCTGGACTTGTGGCATCTTGGTCTTCAATAAAATCACCTAGATGAGAATCGTCTTCTTCACCGATCGGTGTTTCTAATGAAACAGGTTCTTGAGCGATCTTCAAGATTTCACGAACTTTTTCCGTCGGCAGATCCATTTCTGCGCCGATTTCTTCTGGTGTCGGTTCGCGCCCTAAGTCTTGCAGCAATTGCCGTTGAATACGGATCAATTTGTTGATGGTTTCCACCATATGCACAGGAATACGAATGGTTCGCGCTTGGTCAGCGATCGCACGGGTGATCGCTTGACGGATCCACCAGGTCGCATACGTCGAGAATTTGAACCCTTTGCGGTAGTCGAATTTCTCAACGGCTTTCATCAAGCCCATGTTTCCTTCTTGGATCAAATCAAGGAATTGCATTCCTCGACCCACATAACGTTTGGCAATACTAACGACCAAACGTAGGTTGGCTTCTGCCAAACGCTGTTTTGCCTCTTGATCGCCTTCTTCGATTTTCAGTGCGAGAGCCACTTCTTCTTCTGCGGTCAATAACGGCACACGACCGATTTCTTTCAAGTACATCCGAACGGGGTCATTGATTTTCACACCAGTTGGTGCAGACAGATCTTCTTGAGGTTGTGTTTCTTGTCGTTTTTCATTGCTCTTTAGACTATGGACTGAAGGCTCTCCATTTTCATCCACGACACTGATGCCTGAATCCTCCAGTTTTTGAATTAATTTGTCCATTGCATCAGCATCCAAAGTATACGGCGTTGCTAAACGATTCGTAATGTCATCGTAAACAACTTGCCCCTTTGTTTTGTTTTCTCGGATGTATTCGGCAACTGCTTTGTCATACGTTTTTTTTGTTTCTTCTGCCATGAAAGAAAGCCCCTTTCAGTTCGCTATTTAGCTTGTTTCAACCGTTTGGTCAAATCAATGATTTCGATCGCAAGTTCAAGTTCTAATTGCTGGTTTCCTTTTTGTCTTGCTTCTTGCTGCTGGATTCGTTTTTGATTGATTTCTTCAGCAATGCCCGACTTTTGAAATACCTGCAGAATGTCCTGAAATTCTTGTTCAGTCCCTTCCTCAGAAGCTTTAAGATCTGCAATATCGATCACCATTTTTTTCATTGAATCTTCTTTTAAAAAATCTAAGAACTTTGCTAAAACAAAGTGTTCTTCTGTTTCCATATACGCATCAAACAGCAGATAAAGCTGTTGGTAACGATCATGGATAAAGGATATGCCACTCGCTCGAAAGCGATGGTTTAACGTACTATCATGAAACAAACGGTACAATAATAATTCTTGTGCTTTTTCTACCTGTGTTTTGGGCTGCTGCCGCGTAGGCGGCGTAAAGACCATAGGATTATTGGTTGTTGGCGCTGGCGGCGGTGCATCTTGCCGCGGCTGCTGCTCTTGCCGGTTTTGCTTGAGCTGCTGCTGCAAGGTCTCACGGCTCAAGTTGAACTCTGTGGACAACTGAGTCAAATAACGGTCTTGCTCCAGCAAAGAATCCACCCGCTGTAATTCCTTTAAAACGACTTGGACATAATCTAGCTGCTCTTTCTCATTGGCCAAATTTCGATTCGCTCGATGGTAATCCATTTTGAAAGCAAAGACGGTTTCTTTCCCATGTACAGCTAATTTATAAAAAGCTTCTGTCCCATATTTGCGCAAATAGTCATCTGGGTCCATCCGTTCCGGCACACGAACCACAGATAATTTCAAGCGGCTATTGTTTTGCAAAAGATCGATCCCACGGTTCGTGGCTTCAACCCCTGCACTATCTCCATCGTAACAAAGAATCACTTCTTGTGCCACTCGCTCGATGTGAGCGATCTGTTGATTGGTCAGGCTGGTCCCCATCGAGGCGATCCCATTTTCGATCCCTGCTTGCCAAGCGGCGATCACGTCCATAAATCCTTCAAATAAATACACTTGGCCATCTTTACGCATCGCTCGTCGCGCTTTGTCAAAGTTGAAAAGAACCTCGCGTTTATTGAAAAGAATCGTTTCAGGACTATTTAAATATTTTGGTTGGTCTTGATCACCGACTTTTTCGCTTGCTAACCAACGACCAGAAAAACCAATCGTTTTTCCCTGAGGATTGCGGATCGGAAACATGATTCGCTGGTAAAAGCGATCCGCCAGTGAGCCATCGTTGCGCTGAACAAAGAGTCCTGTATCAGGAAAAAACTCTGCTTTGGCTTTTTCATTCAAAAAAACTTTCTCCAAAAACGAGCGTTCATTCGGTGCAAAGCCAATATTGAACTCTTCGATCAGAGCCATCGTCAATCCACGATCTAATAAATAATCAAGCGCTTCTTGTCCAGCAGCCGTATTCACCAACATGTGATGATAGACTTCGGCGGCTTTTTCATGTAACGCAATCAATTGACTCGTTTGAGAGGTCGCTTCATTGATGCCTTCAGACTGCTGATATTGCGGATCAAGAGGAATATCGTTCATTTCTGCTACTTTGACGACTGCTTCTGGAAAACTGATCCCTTCAAGCTCCTGTAAGAAACCATACACATTTCCACCACGACCACAACCAAAGCAATGAAAAATTTGTTTGTCCTCTGCAACGGAAAAAGAAGGTGATTTTTCATTATGGAACGGACACAAACCAAAATAATTTTTTCCAGACTTCTTTAACTGGACATACTGTCCCACGATATCGACGATATTGCTACGTTCGCGAATGTCGTCAATGACCGTTTGAGGAATTCGTGCCATCCACTCACCTCCATTTGGTAAGTATTCATCGGTTTACTAGGTAAAAAAACGCACTAATAGATATCAGTGCGAAGAATAATTAGACAGAATCACTCATAATGATTTTACCATATTTTATTTGTATTTCAAGCTTTTTTGTTTCACTTATTTTACAACGCTTATGAAAAGAAACGCGCCGTAACATCGATTTTCCACCGGTTCATTTTTATTAGATCCGCATAGAACATATTGCCGCCATTGTGATACAAATGACCGCCATTGTAAAAGACCGATTGGATGCCCCAATAACGATAGGTTTGTTCTGTATCATTGCCTAACAACGGGGATAAAACCTCTCTGGAGTATGTTTCTGCTAATTCTAAGGTGTTCACGCCCCCCCGTTCAGCGACATAATCAATATAATCTGTACCAAAATTATACGCCTGTACGGCGGTCCAAAGATCACAGTTCATTTGCTCGGCTTTTTCAATCAACTCGGCTAAATAGGATACCCCTTGTTCGATGCTTTGTTCTGGCGTATCAAATTGATTTTGTTTTCCATATACACTTTCAGAGCTTTGCATCGGGTCGTTGCCTTGTCCTTTTGACTCCGTCAGCATGATACTCATGGCTAATGACTGATATTCAGAGATGTCGTGGGCTTGTGTCTGCTGTGCGATTTCCTCTTCATACGCATAGACAGCTTTCAATGCCGTGTAGTTTCGATAGACCCAAACCCCTGCCCCGATCAGCAGCAGCACGAGGGCCAGCTTCAGTATAAATCCTAGGAAACGTCGAATTTTTCTCATCAAATACATCCCATCTTTTCTAAGTCAGAATCTATCGTACTATGAAATGAACGGGCTGACTAGAATTTTTTCTCTCCTAAAAAATCCTTAATAAAATCACAAGATTATTTAGAAAAAAACAAGCAATCCTAAGCTGACCGAGGGATTGGCGATCTTTCGACAAGAAAAAGGAAACAGCGCTTCTTCAAAAGGAAGCACTGTTTCACTCATCATTATTTTTCGATCGTGGTAACAATACCAGAACCGACTGTTCGTCCACCTTCACGAATCGAGAAGGTCGTTCCATTTTCTACAGCGATCGGATGGATCAATTCCACATCGATCGTTACGTTGTCACCAGGCATCACCATTTCCGTTCCTTCTGGTAAAACGATATTCCCAGTTACGTCCGTTGTACGGAAGTAAAATTGTGGGCGATAGTTATTAAAGAATGGGGTATGGCGACCGCCTTCTTCTTTTGTCAACACATAGACTTCCGCTTGGAATTTCGTATGCGGTGTGATAGAACCTGGTTTTGCTAACACTTGGCCACGTTCAATTTCATCACGGGTGATGCCCCGTAACAATACCCCTACGTTATCGCCAGCTTCTCCGAAGTCCATCGTTTTGCGGAACATTTCTACCCCTGTCACGACTGCTTTTTGTGTTTCAGGTTTGATTCCGACGATTTCTACTTCATCCCCGACTTTTACCATGCCGCGATCGATCCGACCAGAAGCAACGGTTCCCCGTCCTGTGATCGAAAAGACATCTTCGATCGGTAACAACAATGGTTTGTCAGTATCTCGTTCAGGCGTTGGGATATATTCATCTACTGTATCCATCAGCGTTAAGATCGCTGCTTCAGCATCTGGGTCCCCTTCCAAGGCTTTTAACGCAGAGCCCTTGATCACAGGAATGTCGTCGCCAGGAAAATCATATTCAGTCAGCAATTCTCTGACTTCCATTTCAACTAAATCGATCAACTCGTCATCATCGACAAGGTCCGTTTTATTCAAAAAGACGATCAAATGTTTCACACCCACTTGACGAGAAAGCAAAATATGCTCCCGTGTTTGTGGCATTGGGCCATCTGTCGCTGATACGACCAAGATTGCGCCGTCCATTTGAGCAGCCCCTGTAATCATATTTTTCACATAATCCGCGTGTCCCGGTGCATCGATATGGGCATAGTGCCGTTTTTCCGTTTCATATTCCACATGAGCAGTATTGATTGTGATACCACGTTCGCGTTCCTCAGGAGCCGCGTCGATACTTGCGTAATCTTGCGGATTGGCAAGCCCTTTTTTCCCAAGAACTGTGGTAATTGCAGCAGTCAAGGTGGTTTTCCCATGGTCGACGTGTCCAATCGTTCCGATGTTGACATGGGGTTTGCTACGATCATAATGTTGTTTTGCCATATTTTTTCCCTCCTAGAGAAAGTTGAGTCGTTGGTTGACTCGAATCATATTTTTGCGATTTACGCTTCCAAAGAGATAAGGATTAACTTATTTTTTGTAAGTTTAAATCTACCCTTATTATAGGTCAAAATTAGTCAAAGTCAAGCAAGAGGTCTCGGCAGCTAATCCCTAAGAATTTCTTTGCTTTTTGTGATCCATTGGACGCAAGCCTAGTTTTTATGAATAATAGAAGATGAGGTGAGAAATGTGAAGAAAATCATTGCAGCGCTGGTTTTTACAGCAATTTTTCTTGGCGGCTGCTTCCTTACTTATGACTATTACTATGGTGGAAGTGACTACTATACAGTTATCAACGATGCGGGGGAACACGATACCGAAGTCAGTGACGAGGGGGTCGTTGAAAACATCTATCGTTATACACAAACAGCCTACAGCGCCTCTGGTGACGTCAAAACGGTCAAAATGAATGAACACCGTTCCGCTCCTTTGAAAGAAGGCGCCTATTTGAAACTATTGGTCAATCCAAACAAAGGCGTTATAAGCTGGGAAGAAGTTTCTGAAGAAGACGTTCCTCAAGCGGCTCTTGAAAAGTTGACCCCTCAATAATTGCTGCTATCAAGCAAACGTCTGTAAAAAAGCAGGCCGTCCTCTTTCTAAATGAGGACGCCCTGCTTTTTGGGCTCTATAATTTATGGGCCTGATGAATCAGAATTGATTCTTCAGCCCCATTTTCATTATTGACAAAGAGCCGCTTTTTTGTACTTGTTCTGCCATCGTCTGCTTAGAAAAAGCTCTTGTTACATCCGATTAATCACTTCTTCTACATTTTTGATCGTTACGGAAATCGTGCCATCGGGGTTATTGATAAATTCGATCAAATTCGGATCTCGGTAAACATCCAAAGGAACGATCAATTCGATTCCATTCGATAATTTTAGTTTTTGCTTACCAAATTTTTTCTCCGAGATCTCACGAACATCCCGCATCATCGGTGCTTGATTGACGAATCCTTTTTCAACCACTTCTTCTTGAAATGAAAGCTGAGCAGTAATATTGTCTTTAAAGACTTTTTGCGCCACTTCACTCACATCGATATGACCAGACTCTTCGATCGTATCGTAGACCGCTTCTTTCAAATCGGCAACAACGTTATAGGTGGGTGTTTCAAATTTCTGACCAATTTTTTCGGCTACTTTTTTGATGACTTTGACATTTTCTTCTAAAGATGGGATCGGTTCGGCATCAATGACTTTTGTTGAAAAGTAGGCGTATTTTTCACCTGAAAAGCTATATTTCTTTTCAATCAGTTCAAAGTCTAAGCTCTCCACATCGATCGTGATCCCTTCATCTGCCTTTTGGGTTTTACCAGCTAGTAAGGCACGATGCAAAATCAAATTATTTTCGATCCCAGCCTCCCCATTATCAATAAAATGCGTATAGCCATCTTGATAATTGACCTTCAAAAAAGCCAGCTGCATTCTTGTATCTAATTCATATAAGACGACAAACGCATCCGCACTTGGCGCATCTTCACTTTCCTTGTACGCTTCATACCAGCGTTGCACGATCGCTTCACTGGCTGCGATAAAGTCGTCTGGTGCTTGTTTGACCAATTGAGCGATCGTTGAAGTTTCGAGTAAACGACCTGTTTTGGTTTGCGGTGTAGCAAGTTTCTGTATTTTCTTCGTCAAATAATCACGAATGTATTCCGTTGTTAAATCAAGTTCAACTTGAGAAAAAACTGGATCGCCTGTTTGACGGTCCACAATGTGTAAAATCGCATGTTTCAAATAAATATCCATTGGTTACGCTCCTTATCCATTTGTCTAGTGTACAAAATAAATAGGCGAACTGACAAGAGCGAATCGGCATTTTCCTTCAACATTCGCTTTCTTTTTAAAAGGTGCAATCATTGGAAATTCCTGCCTCGTCTGCTAAACTAGAAGTATCACAGAAAACGGAGGAATGAACATGAACAGCTATACGTTATCAAACAATGTGACCATCCCTGAGCTAGGCTTTGGCACATGGCAAACACCAGACGGCGACGTTGCCGTAGCATCAGTCAAAAAAGCACTAGAAGTAGGTTACCGCCATATTGATACAGCACAAGGCTATAAAAATGAAGCCAGTGTTGGTCAAGCGATCAAAGAAAGCGGCATTCCCCGCGAAGAACTTTTCTTGACTACAAAATTATGGAATGCGAACCATTCTTATGATCTTGTGATGTCCTCTTTTGAAGAATCTTTAGAAAAATTACAAACAGACTATATCGATCTTTTCTTGATCCATTGGCCAAATCCAGTGGCTTTTCGCGACAATTGGCAAACAGCGAACGCAGAAACATGGCGTGCTTTTGAAGAGTTGTATCAAGCAGGCAAAATCAAAGCGATCGGCGTCAGCAACTTCTTACCACATCATTTTGAAGAATTGAAAAAAATAGCGACTATCTTCCCAATGGTCAATCAAATTTTCCTTGCACCTGGCGAGTTACAAGAAGAAGTCGTGACTTATTGCCAAGAACACGATGTATTGCTTGAAGCATACAGCCCATTAGGTACTGGGAAGATCTTTGATGTACCAGAAATGAAAGCATTAGCTGAAAAGCATCAAAAATCAATCGCTCAAGTTGCATTACGCTGGTCTTTACAACATGGTTTCTTGCCATTACCAAAATCAGTCACACCAAGTCGGATCGAAGAAAACATTCACGTCTTTGATTTTGAGCTATCTGAAGAGGACATGAAAACGATCGATCAATTAGATGGTGTGGTTGGGAAAGCGACCAATCCAGATACGACAGGGTTTTAATTTCACTCTCTATAAAGGAGAAGCCTATGAAAAAAACTGATTTGAATCATCTCTCCCCTGCTGTTCAAAAAGCCTTACATGCTGATTTTGTTTTTCTCATTTGGCCAGACAAAGTCCAACACTTTCCAGCACGTCAATGGACGACCAGCGACTATCAGCAGATGCTGACCGAGAAACTTACTGGGGAACCACGCTTTTTTCTTTGGGAAAACTACTTAGTCGCAACTGGAGAAAATGACCTTTTGGTCCTGATGCCCAAGTACCATCAAATCAATGATCTAGTAGAAACACCAGCGCCGCTTTTTTAGCAGCGTTGGTGTTTTTTCAGGAAGTATATAAATTTTTTTGTATTTTTTCATGAGAATCACTGTTCTTTTCTGCAAATTTTCCTTATAATCGATAGTGATCGAGAGGAGAAGATTATGAAAAAGAAACAATTAGCAAAATTGAAACAACAATTCCGCCCGTCTTATGAAACAGCTCGACAACAGTTGTTTACAGCGATCGAGCGCAAAACAGCAGATAAGTTTGACCTTCCGACGACTGTGTATATCAATCCTAAAAACCAAGAGGAATTATTGATTGAATTGTTGAAGGAAACGCCAAAAGAACAAAAAATCGCTGTTCCTTTAGATGAGAACTTCAAGATCGTCGTGAAACGAATCCAACGCTTAGAAGCTGGTTTGCTTGATCGTTTCAGCGATAACTTAGTCGATGAGATCGCTGCTTACTGGTTGCCGACCAATCCGCAAGAAAGTACGGCACCCGCTCCTGCAAAAGAACCAGCGAAAGTGAAGGAAGAATCAGCACCAGCTGAAGCGGCTGCACCGACTACCTCTGCATCAACTAAAGAAGTAGAAAAAGCAACTGAAACAATGGCTGATACTGCTGACAACACAATGACTTTTTCGGCATTTGCTGAAAAAATCGCAGCATTCCCTAAATTTTCTGCCAAACAATCTTCAGGAGAAACGATCGTGATCGAAGCTTCCCCGAAAGAAGATCGTGTTCTAGCAACGATTTCTGAAACAGAAAGTGATACTTTTACCATCGAAACTGCGCTAGAGCGCAAATACAAAGTAAAATTAGAAGTCATTCCATTGATCGAGGCGTATGCCCACACGGCGATTTCGAAACGATAAACAAAAGGTTCTCTAGACAAATGGGCTCTATAATTTATGGGACTGATGAATCAGAATTGATTCTTCAGCCCCATTTTC